>MDTD01109860.1_pt1 | contig 96228 bp, 65 predicted proteins | sample 811221 | NCBI WGS metagenome assembly MDTD01 (sample SAMN05326646, study PRJNA326480) | marine metagenome | isolation source: seawater | place: Pacific Ocean: South West | collected 2011
TCCCGCGTCGTCGTCGTCGTCGTCGTCGTTCCCTTCCCACGCGCGCGGCGCTCGCCCTTCCCGCGCGCGTGCCGATCGCCCTCGCGCGCGCCCGACGCGCGCGCGGGTAGCGGACGTCGCCGTCGTCGTCCCGCGCGTCGCGCGCGCGCGCGTCGTCATCCCAGTCAGCCGTCGACTCGCGTCGCGCGCCCGAATGAATCTCCAGCGAATGAAATGAAATGATTCGCGCGAATCTTTCCCATTTTTGACGAGTCATGACTCGTCATGAGTGACTCGCCACCGAGACTCGTCCGAATCACCCACCCCATCCGCGTCATCGCGCGCCGCGAGTCCTCGCGCGAACGCCGCGCGTTTTCCTCGCGCGCGGTCGACGTGGGTTCGTCCGCGTCTCCTCGGGGGATCTCGAACGCGTTCGAAGCGCGCGCGAGGGAGACGCGTCGACGGAGGAGAGGTTTCCGAAGGCTCGTGTAACGACCATGGCGCCGAATCATCGTCATCGCGAAGACGACGACGCCGCGGGTCTGACGCGATTCCGCGGCGATTTCGAACGAACGATCGAGTCGTTGCGTCTGTCTCGAAACATGTCCACGCGCGCGTCCGCGGCGGCGCTGCGACGGTTGGTCGCGTCGGGCGGATTGCGGTACGACGACGTCGAGCGGCGGCCGGCGCGATTTTTCGAGGCGCATCGCGCGTTGGCGCGCGCCACGGCGACGACGCTCGGACCTGGGTTTTGGATTCGGTTTACGGTGACGTATAATTTGTGTTTCGGTACGGTGCAGGCGTTGGGGACGCGAGAGCATCGACGAAGAGCGAGAGAGGCGCGCGCGAGGGGCGCGCTCGGATGTTTTTGTCTGACGGAGCGACTGGCGGGCGTGAATAGCGGACTCGTGGTGAACACGACGGCGACGTGGGATCAGGGGAGGCAGACGTTCGTGATCGAGAGCGGTGGAGAGGGTGGGACGAAGAATTGGATCTCGAACGGGTTTCGAGCGGATTCGGCGGTGGTGGTGGCGAATTTAGTCGTCGGCGGCGAGGCGAAAGGACCTCACGGATTTTACGTGGAATTGAGACGGGGCGTCGGGAAGCGGTTGGCGAGAGGGATCACGATGGGGGACATGGGCACGAAGACGACGGCGAATGATTTGGATAATTTTTGGATCCGGTTCGACGGGTTCGAGGCGCCGAGGGAATCGCTGTTGTCGAAATACGGAAGCGTGAATTTCGAGACGGGCGAGTACGAAAAGAAGAGCGGCGGCGCGTCGACGATGGACATGATCGGTCAGAGGTTATATACCGGTCGAGTCGCGGTGGCGCAGGCGGCGCTGGCGTTCACGAGGCGATTGTACGACGATACGAAGAAATATTCGGATACCAAGATGTGCGTGATGCGAGGCAGTTCACCCTTCTTGTCAGACGTGCCGCAGCTTCGCGCGCTGTACGCGGAGGGATACGCCGCGCTCGACAGACTCGACGCGTTCGTCGCAAGGTGCGAGCGCGAGTTGTGCGAACATTTGCGGGCGCAAACGATTCCGAGCGCCGATTTGACCCGCGCCATCGCCGTGTCGAAGATTAAAGCCGTCGAGGCGAGCATTGATTTGTCGTTTCGATTAAAGCAAGAGGTCGGGTCGTACGCGCTCATGGCGGGCACGGGGTTTGATAACACCGACTTTTTACAGTGTTGCAAATTCGCCGAGGGTGATTCAAGAATACTGTCGCAAAAGCTCGCGCGCGATTGTTTCGGCGCGTATAAGAGGAGTGACGGCGGCGGCGGCGACGACGGGCCGATTTCGGAGGTCGAGGTCGAAATATGTCGACGCATCGACGCCGTCGTGCGGGACGCGCGCGAGGCGAATCCAGACGTGCACAAAATAGACGCGTGGGATTGCGCGTGGCGCGAGGTGTACGAGCTCGCCGAGGTGATTTGCGAGCGCGTCATGCACGAGAGATCGGTCGACGGCGAGACGCTGCGATCAAAATTGTAACACATCAACGGCGGTCCCGCTTTCTATCTTTTCTATCTCGGTCTCGGTCACGGTCGCGAGAGCGCGACCGATCGCGTTTCCTATCCCTGTCCTTGTCTCTATCTTTCCGTCGCTCTCTATCCCTCGAACGCGATCTATCGCGTTTCCGTTCTCGATCGCGCGAACGAGACCTCCGTCGACCGTCCCTGTCCCTGTCCCTGCTCCCATCGCGGTGTCGCCGCCGACCGCTGTCGTCGCGGTGCTTCACGCTCTTCGACGCTTCCTTATTATCCGTCGCCATCGCGTAGCGAGCGTTCCCACCGCTGATGTGACCCATCGCGCTCGATTTGAGCTCAAACGTTCGACCGGCGCCGCCCTGAATCGTTCGATTGACGCCTCGACTTCGTTTACGATCCGCCTCGTTGAAATCCTCCGCCGTGCCGCCGTTCTTGCCGAACCGCTTGAAATTCTTCCACAAATGATGCATGGATTGCGAGAAATCGACGTGAATGCGCCGGTCATCGATCAAAACGTTGTCCATCTTGAAGTACGCCGCCTCCGCCTCGGATTTTCGCTCAAAGTTGACGAAGGCGTAGCCGAGACTCGCGCCAGTCTTGAAGTCGCGTATGACGTCGCATCCGGTCACCTTACCGAATCGACTGAAGATGATCTCTAAATCCTCGTCCGTGGTCACCGGGTTGAGTTTACAGACGAACAGCGACTCTTCGGGAGGTTTCGCCTCCGCCTCTGGTAAGTCGCCGATGAGCTCGAGGACGACGGCGCGGTTATGCGCCTCCCTCGCGCGCTTCTCTTCCTCCACCACCGAGGCGTCTTTATTCATCTCCGCCTGAACGTCGAAATCATCCTCTAATCTATCGTCCGCCTCATCGACCGGTCTCGGCGGTGACGCGTCCGGGACGAGCGCGGCGAGTCCCGGCGGGTCGTCGAACGGGTCGTCCAGCACGATGGTGTGCTTGATGCGAATGTTTTGCCAAGGCCGACCCTTCTCGTCACAATATGCCTCATTGATGGCTCGAATCACGTCCAAACCCTCAGATACTTCCCCAAATATTGTTCTCGTCCCATCCAACGCGTCCACGGGCCCATCGCGCGTGGTGATGATGAATTGCGACGCGTTGCCGTTCGCCGCCGCCGGCGCCATGCTCACCGTGCCCATCTTTTCGTGTCTCCTCGTCGGGTGTATCTCGTCCTCGAAAAACCGCGCCTTTCGGTCCCCGCTCGCGAGACCATACACAGACTCCCCTCCGTTCCCCGTGTTCGTCGGATCGCCCGTCTGCGTCATGAAATCCTTTTGCACGTCAAAGAATTTACAGTGATTGTAGTACTTGAGCTTGCACAACTTTACAAAGTTCAAGCACGTCTTCGGCGCGTCGTCGACGAAGAGATCGACGACGACGTCCCCCTTTGACGTCTCCAGGAGCACCGCCATCGGTCGTCTCGTCGTCTCGTCGACGCGCGCGCGTGTGAGGACCGGAAATGCGCGTCGAGCTCTCACCCACACAAAACCCACCGCGCGAGACGGACGTCACACGTCGTCGACTCGGTCGTCGAGCGAGCGAGGATTTCGAGGGAATAGGGTCGAGCGTCGTCGTCCAACCTCACGAACGCGCGAACGAACGACCGATCTCGAACGAACGAACGAACGAACGAACGAACGAACGAACGAACGAACGAGATGGCGGAGGGATTACCGCGCGAAGAGGTCGAGCGCATGCTCTTCTTCGAGGATGCGCGCGCGCGCGCCGAGGCGGAGCACAAGCAAAATCCGAAAGATGCGCAGGTGTTGACGCGGTGGGGCGGCGCTTTGCTCGAGTTGGCGCACTTTCGGCAAGGGCCCGAGGCGGTGGACATGATCGAGGAGGCGGTGCAAAAGTTTGAACTCGCGCTCGCCATCAATCCGAAGAAGCACGACGCGCTGTGGTGTCTCGGAAACGCGTTGACGAGTCAGGGTTTCTTGTTCCCGGACGCGAACGAGGCGATGAAGTACTTTGAAGAGGCGAAATCGTGCTTCCGTAGGGCGCTGGACGAGGAGCCGAATAACGAGATTTATCGCAAGGCGCTGGAGATGACGGACAAGGCTCCGGGTTTACACGCTGAATTGCAGCGTCAACTTGCGGAACAGGCGGCGCAGCAACAGACGTTTGCGGGCGCGCCCGGTGGTGTGGGCGGTGGTATGGGTGGCGATAAGCCGGACGGGGGCGACGATTTTTACTGGCAAGTCGCGGGATGGGTCACGTTCGCCGCCATCGCGACGAGCTGGCTCGTGATGGCAAACATGCAAAACGCGCACTAGCCGACGTGCGAAATGTGCGTTCACCCACGCGTGACGCCATACGCGTCGAATTCATCGACGCTCGTCTCGACCTTAGCGCTTCAATTGTAGTCTGAACAAACTTTCGATTGCGGATATTTCAAACGCGCGTCGTCTGTCGCGCCGGGACGCGGGGACACCGCACTCCCGCGCATGCACCCCGCGCGATTCGCGCGCGCACTCACGCAAAGGGTACCCAAGATGTCTTCGAACGGCGCGCGCAAGGTGACGGCGGACGGCGCGGCGAAACCAAAGGCGCAGATGGGTTTGGGCGCGTTTCTCGTCAAGGGCGTCAAGATGAGCGAGAGCAAGACGCTCGCGGCCGCGGCGCCGCCGCCGCCGATGCGTTCGGTGGCGACGAAGGCCAAGGCGACGGAGAACGATGCCGCGGGCGCGAACGGCGCGGCGGGCGACGCCAAGGCGACGAAGACGACGTCTCGTGGGCGTAAGACGTCTAAACCGGCGACGTTCGAGGCGTCGCCGGCGAAACGGGCGAAGAAAGCGACGGGACCGGGACCGGATCGTTCGCACGAGAAGAAGCACTGGGAGGCTGGACGTCATCGCGTCGTCGGTGTGGACGAGGCGGGGCGAGGTCCGTTGGCGGGACCGGTGGTGGCGGCGGCGTGCTACGTGCCGAAGGATTGCGTCGTCGATTGCGTCAACGATTCCAAACAGCTCACTGAGGAGGGACGCGACGAGATTTTTGAGGAATTGATGGCGAATAAGGACATCGAGTACGGCGTGTGCGTCATCGATCAGGACCGCATCGACGAGATTAACATTTTGGAGTGCACGATGGAGGCGATGACGAAGAGCGCGGCGGACGTGCCGAACGTGGACTGGGTATTGATCGACGGTAACCGCGTGCCGAAACCGTTGGAGGGTAAGGCCGAGGCCATCGTCAAGGGAGACGCGAAGAACGTCGCCATCGCCGCGGCGTCCATCATCGCAAAGGTGACGCGAGACCGCATGATGTTGGAAATCGACGAGGAGTTTCCGATGTACGGTTTCAAAGACCACAAGGGATACGGCACCAAGGCGCACATGGCCGCCATCGACAAGTACGGTCCGTGCATCTATCACCGCAAGACGTTCGCCCCGATCAAGCACATGGACCTCTCCAAGTGGCCCGACTGCATGAAAAAGAAGGACTAGAAGCTATGTCATTAAAAAGCACCACCGCGCTCGCGCCTACATCACCGCCCTGTACGCTCCGAGGGCGACGAACGCGCCCGCGAAGACGCCCATGGTGATCCGATGCGACAACGCCCGTCGCGGTTCTCGATACACCTCCCACGACACGATCGCGGCGCCGAGCGCGCACGCGGACGTGCCCAAGACTCGACAGCTCAGACAATCGCTCTGAGGCGCCCGCGCGTCGCTCGCCGCGTCGCCGCGTCGCGCGCGCGCGCGATCGGGCGCGTACGAGAGGTGCGCGAACGGTGTTTTTACCGCGGCGCGTGACGGTCGACGGTCGTCGTCGGAGGCATCGACGACCATCGACCGCGAAGTGAGGACGGACCGTTACGTTCATGTGGGAAAAGTCCCGAGGGACGAAGAACGAAGAGTGCTTACAACGGCGTTACGCGGGCGCATCGCTCGGTTTCATCGAAAGCTGCTGTTTGCGGAGAAACTCCGAGAGCGGTTCGTACGTGGACAACGCGGGACCCTGGGTGCCGACGGCGATTTCGCGAGGATTGGACGGCGGCGTCAGGTCCTCGGGTCGACACGCTTCGAGTCCTCGCGGCGACGCGCACTCTTCGGGCGCGGGCCTCTTCTCGGGCGTTCCCTGGCGCGTCTCTTCCGATTTTATTTCAGGAGCCTCCTCGGGGTCTTCTTCGGACCTCTTCGCCGTCGCCGACGGGAGCGCGTCGACGGGTTGTTTGGTGAGCGACGCGCCAACGTGCGCGACGACTTCCTTCATCGAACGCAAACGCACACCCTCCGGCGAGAGGAACTCCTTGTACGTCGTCCCGGCGAGTTTACCGTTCTTACGAATATATATCTGCACGCGCCACCCGTCCTCGCGAAAGTCGATCGAGTCCGGGATATGCTTTTGAACGTACTCGCGCAATTTCTTCTTCTCCAACGCCAGGACAGTCTCGTCTGTGACCAACGTCGCTGTCGGCGCCCTGATCAGCGGTTTTCGAAGATTGAGCGTCTGTGACGCGTGTTTCGCGGTGAGCCTCTGATTCTCATCCTCGAGCTTGCGCACTTTCGCGCGCTCGATCACAAGTTCCTTCTCGCGCCTCTCCACGCGTTCGCGCAGTCTCGTGAGCTCCGACTTGAACGCCGCCAATTGCTCCGCCGAGATGGTCGCCGTACCGCTCGAATTCGGTTTGATGTTCTCGTCCACGTATCGTTCGTTCGCTTTTCGTTCCTCGGCGAGCTCTTTTTCGAGCTGCGCGTAACTCTCTTCGAGCGTTTTGAAAAAGGTTTCGTCGAGCAGAGTGCTGAGCGCCTCGGGTACGCGCACGACGCGAGAGCCCTTCTCGAGAACCGTGGGCGTCGTGTTCACGAGCATCTTCGGCACTGGCGCCGGTGATGGGTTCGCGTTGTCCAGCGCCGCGACATCGCCTGAACCAATCGGTTCGTTCGTGGCGACGTCGTTCTCGTTCGTGTGCGAATCAATCGTCATGTCGTCGCCGTCGGCTATTTCCTTCACCGGCGCGTACGTGAAGTCGGCGTCTACTATTTTCTGTTGCCAATGGTATTCAAACTCTCTCGACATAATGCGCGCCATCTTGTACACCACGTCATCTTCCTTATTGTACGTCATCGCGTTCGACCACACCAGTCGCACGTCGGCGGCGTACTTTTGATAATTTTGCTCTGTGTAATAATCATCCATCTCGAGACGCTTGTTAATCGTTCCGAGATCCATCGGATGCTTAATGACGTCAAAATAATCTGGAATCTCCCAATACACCGGGTCGACCGGTTTTAAGAAAATATAAGCGTTTTTGTGCACCATGAGCTGGCGATGAATCACCTTTATGCGCGAGACGCGCGTCACGAGTCTCCCTCTCGGTCGACCGCGCGCCGACGTGCGTTGCACGCGTTCTCTCCGCGCCGTGGCGGCGGTGATTTCCTCCTCATCGCCCTCTTCATCGTCGCTCGCATCCGTAGAACCGCGCCTTGCCGCCTTTCTGAGCACTTTACGTCGCTTCTGCGCGTTCTCGCCGGCTTGTTTGCCTCTGGTCGTCTCTTTGCCTCGTCCTCCTCCGCCCGCCATGCGAAATTGTTGAATACCGAAGTAGTAATCATTCATGCACTGCACGATGTACCGCTTAAACTTTTGATACGTGATGTCCACCTCCTTGAACGCTTGCTTGTTGTGCGTCGGCTCGAGCGCTTCCGCCTCGACGACGCCGAGCATATCCTTCATCATCGTGTTCGCCTGCAACTGCGACCCGAATCGTTGATACATGCGAATCAAACGATTTTTATTGTAAATGTGAAACCCACACTTTTTCCCATCGTCCTCGGCGTATCCCATGTGCAAGGTGATGCCCTCGGCGAAACCTCGAGGCCTGTACTCGGGGAACGCGTAGTACTCACGCGAGAGATGCTCGATCGGACACCGAGGGGCGACGCGCACCCCGCGAAGCGTGAAGACGCATCGCGGGCGCAGGTACAAAATTTCCATATACGCACGCAAACTGTAATCCTCCGGCACGTCTATCGTCGCCTGTTGGCCCTCGCGCGTCTGCTGGAACACGGGCCCGCGAGCGCTCCGTTGGTTCTCGTCCGGAATCGCGCCGACGAGACGAATGTCATCCTTGAAACACGTGAAATCGAGCTCGGGCGGGTCGCGTAAATTGAACAAGACGATGCGCGTTCCGTGTTCGCCGTCGACTTTATCCAACTCTCGCAGCAATTCGCGTTCCGTGCGTACGAACGAGTATCGCAAGATGACAGCCATGTGATCGTCCCATTTCTGCATGTTTGTTGGTTCGCTCGCGACGTACTTCGTCTTCCCCTTGGCAGAGTTCTTCTCCATCTTCCAAGAAAACATCGGGATGAGAATGTCGTCCAACTCGGCGTCGTCGAGAAACGATTGCGAGAGAAAGGCAACGTGCGCGTACCCTTCGCGTTTCGTAAAGATGAGCGCATCTTTCGCCAAACGCATCGATCCAGATTTGAATCCGATACCGAATCGACCGACGTTTCCGACCTTGTGTTCCTTGTCGCTGAAACCAAAGGAGAGCATACCGATGAGCGAGCGTCGATTCATCCCGCACCCGTCATCCTGGACGACGATGCCGTAACTATTCTTCGGATTATTCGTGTTGGAAAGGTCGATGACGTCGACGTGCACCGCGGTCGCGCCGCACTCGGCGTCTTGCGCGCTGATCGCGTCGGGAAAGAAGGGCAGAAGACGTCAGTCTCCGATCGAGCGCCTCGCGTATTTTCTCGCGCGCGTTCGGTTCGTCGTTCACTTCGCGCGCACGCACTTATCGATGAGCTCCGCCAACGCTCCCAACGGCCACACGTGACTCGTCGCATTACCTACACCGCGCGAACACCATCGTTAGTCCGCGCTCTCGTCGCCGCGCGCGTTCGCCTCTCGATTTCCAAAATCGTCGCCGCGCGCGCGCGCTCGTCGCTCATACGCGCGCGTACTCTTCAACATCCTCGGATGCGCCTTCGAGTGCTCCATCACCCCCCCATCGTGTCTCGTCAACGAACTAAACTCCACTTTCGGTTCGACGTCCTCACGCTTCGTCTCGCGGACGACCTCCGTCGGCGTCAACGCGCCCTCGGCGACGACGTCGAGTCCCGCGAATTCCGTCCTCTGCGGTTTTTGTTTTCGTCTCTGCGTCGCGCGGAATCGTTCCGGTCAATCATCGCGTCACCACCCATCGAACCACACCGCGTTCGAGCGTCACCGACCCCTCCTCCCGCCTCCTCGCGCCTCCTCGAACGCACCATGCCGCTCGCGCCTCTCTCGCCTCCGCGACCCGACTCGCGCCTCTCGTCTCGCCCTCGTCGTCGCCCCCCTCCCCGTCTCGCGCGTCGACGACCGCGCGCGTCTCTTAGAAATTCCCCGCGCCCGTCGCGACGCCGCGACGCGCGAGACGCGCGTCGCTCGCGCGTCGACGTCTCGCGAGGACGTCGACTTTTCGGTGCCCTGGGTCGCACCAACGAGGTTCCGAGAACCGACGCCGCGCGCGCTCGGAGACGTCGATCGCGAGACGCGCGCGCGCGAACGAGACGACGAAAATTATGCTCGTCGCGATGCGCGCGCGCGCGAGGGCGAGACGACGACGCGCGAGCGATGGGACGCGTTCGAACGCGCGCGCGGTGTCCACGCTGGTGACCGGCGCGGTGGTGACCGCGCTGGCCGTGGCGTGCGCGCGCGGGACGACCGCGAGCGCGGGGACGGTGACGGCGGTGCGGGCGATGACCACGATCGATGGGGCGACGGTCGGGTCGGGGGACGACGTCGTCGTGCGAGCGACGGTTGAGACCTCTGGGTGGTCGAGACGCGCGCCGACGGCGACGCTGACGTGTCGCGCGGGACGGAACGCGGAGAGCGGAGAGAGGATGCGGGACGATGGCGCGTGGCCGGATGAAAAAGCGAACGATGGGGTGTACGCGGGGAGGTGTCGGACGGGGGGGGTGCCGGCGGGTGAGCGCGTGCGGTGGAGGGTGACGACGACGGAGCCGTCGTATTACGAGACGCCGAGGGCGGGCGACGACGGGAAAGGGCCGAGGTACTTTGGTACGGTGCTTGAGAAGGGTTTACGAGTGGATACGTCGCTGCCGGTGTTGCACATTCACACGCCGGATTACTGGAAGATCACGACGGACGAGGGCGAGCGCGTGAGCGTGTACTTTGAGGGCGAGTTTTACGACAACGTGTTGATGCGACGGTGCGGCAGTAATCGAAAAGAAGCCGTCATCGGCGTCGAGTTATCCGCCGCGCAATGGCCCAAGCACAAGTTTAAGCTCGATTTTAAGGGGTCGGTGTTTCGATTCGATCGGGGCGAGCGACGCGTTGAGGAGATTAATCTTCACAGCGCGTTTCAGGAACCGGGCGAGGAGACGTACCTGCGAGAGACGCTGGCGTTTCGCGTTTTGAGACGCGCGGGCGTGGCCGCGTCGCTCACAAAGTACGTTCACGTTCGAGTGAACAATGAGTTCTACGGGCTCTTTTATTTCGTCGAGCAAGTCGACCGTACGTTTCTGAAGCGTAACGGTATGGACCCCAAGGGCCCTCTCTATAAAGCCGTACACTGGAAATACTCGAACCTACGCGCCGGGAATCCGTCCATTCCGTGTCCGTACGCGACGCCCGATTACCCCATGCGGTGGATGAGCGACGGATGCCCCGAGATTTATCGCAAGGCGTCGAAAGGCGACAATTGGGACGATTTATGGGAACTCACGCAAAACATCGAACGCGTGCGCGAAAACGTCGACGGGTCCGCGTACCTCTTATATGACACGCTCAATCTACCGGCGCTGATCAACGAGATGGCGGCACAGACGCTCATACTCGGTGCCGATCGATGCACGAAGAATTACTACATGCACAAAGACTGGACGGGGGAGTGGTCGCGTCTGCCGTGGGACGTCGAAGACGCGTTTCCCGGCGATAAACGGTACGGCACCGGTCTCTGCTCACCGAGCGAGTGCTCGCCGAGCAGCACGGCATATTGCATACTCTCGTGCGAAAAGTTCAACAGCCCGTTGTATTGCGATCGGAACCATCCGCAGGACATCTTCTATGCAGATCCGAACTCTCCGGAACAAGATCCGAGATCGACATACAACGTGCTCATCGACGTCCTACTCGCGTATTGGCCCACCAAGGAGATGTATCTCACCCGACTGCGCACGCTCATGGACGAGATCCTGGCGACGTCGTTCATCGACGAGTACGTTCGAAGGACGCTGCAGAAGATTCGTAAGGACGCGCTTCGAGATAGCAAAAAGTGGTCGGTGGGCGCTGTGCGGGCAATCGACCAGGGCGTGGCGCAATTACTGTCTCAAGTCGTTCCGAAACGAAGGGACCAACTGTTCAACGAGTACGCGTACATGATTCCTCCTTCCATGCCTTCAAACGCTCGCGTGTACGTCTCCCACGCGCAGAGGAACGGTGACGAGGCGTACGTCAAATTGAGCAATCCCAACGGGTACGCCGTGGACGTCTCGTTTTGGACGATTTCGACGCCGGCCGGGTGGAGGTATCGCCTCAAGCCCGGCACGGTCTTGGGACCGGGGCTCACACTGTTCGTCGTGAAGGATGCGAAAAAGTTTCGCGCGCGCGCGACGTGGGCGCGACGCGAGTACCCCGAGGGCGTGTTCGTACAGGGAAACTTTGACAAAGATTTGGACACGGATGACGTGCGCGTCTTCTCCGTCTCCTCGGCGAAGCGCGTGGCGACGCTCAGCGCGAGACGAACGCAAAGACGTTTCAGACCGTTGGTGGGCTTTAACGAAACATCATGCGCCGCCCCGGATCACGTCGGGAATTGGAGCGCGTTCGGCGATTGCTGCGCCGCCGGCGAATGCGGCTTGTTTTGCGGCTTCGACGAGGCGTCCAGAGTTCGCCGAAGAGACGTCAATCTGACCATCGGACGCGACCCAGACGAACCGTTACCGTGCCTCGTGGAAAGCTTTGAAGTTGATCGAACGTGCGCGAGAGCGGCATGCGGCGCGCCGACGGCGCCGAACGTGACCGCGTGCGCGCCGTTCGCGCCGTCGTCGATGGAGGGCGCGCGCGCGCGCAGCGTCGTCTTCAATCCGATTTTCGGTCTCAACCCGCAATGGGAAGATTGGAGTTGGGGTGTCAATCAAACCACGGTTGCGTTGAGCGACGGCACGATGGCCGCGCGCGTCGCCTTCGCGCCGGGAGGCAGCGTTTCTTTCACCACCGCGCGCGCGTTTTCCAATGTCTCGCGCGTCGTCTCCGCGCGCGCGTGGGTCGCCAAACACCGGTCACCACAACCGCTCCCTCGCCTCGTCTTCGATTACGAGCGAGACGGGGAAAAATCATCGGTCACCGCCGAGTTTGCGTCCGAATCCGCCGCGTCGAAGTGGCGACGAGGATGTTTCGTCGAGTCGCGCGCGCGATTCGACGAGCCCGCGTCGCGACCCTCCGAGCGACTCAAAATCACGATTCGCAACGAGTACGGATCACAGTTACGTCTGTGGCTCTCCCGAGTCGAGATTGACTTCATCTGAGCGCATACAAACAAAAACGCATCCCGTTCGCCAACCGTCTCGCCGTCTCTCGCGCGCGTCCGTCCTCGTCGTCACACCTCGCCGGTCGACGTCCGCGCCTCCTCCCCCGAGCGCGCGAGCGACGCGACGGCATGTTCACCGTCGTCGCTCGCGCGTCCCTCGCGCCTCGCGCCGTCGTCTCGCGCCGCGGTGCGAGACGCGCGCGCGGTGTCCCCGCACCGACCGCCATCCTCTCCCGCGCGCGCGCCCACGCGCCCACGCGCGTCGCGGCGCTCGCGCGCGGGCGAGGTGCCACCGTCATCGTCGCCTCCTCGTCCTCGTCCTCCGCGACGAGCGAGGACGCGCCCGAGAACGCGTCCGACGCGTCCGCGTTGGATAAAATCAAGGCGTGGTGGCGAAACGCGGCGAAGATTGACAAAAAGAAGATTGCCTCGCTCGGTTCCGCCGCGCTCTTATCCTACGGCTTCGTCAGTAACGTCTTCTACGTTACGTCGCTCATGTTGGCGACGTACACGGCGGTGAAGACGACGGGGGCGAGTCCTCTAGTAAACTCGCTGTCAATGAAGACGTTCGCGAGTTCGTACTTTGGACTCTGGATGATTCAAAACTTTCTGCGCCCGGCGCGTTTCGCGCTGTCGGTCGCCATCTCCCCGGGGACGGATAAAATCGTCGAATTTTTCCGAAGGTACGCGCCGAATCAGGACAAGCGGTGGGCGTTCGCGATGACGGTGTTTTGCATCAACGTCGTCGGGACGTTCGCGTACATGTTCGCCGGATTTGGATTAATCGTGGCGCTCACGGGCGTGCCGTTGGAGTTATCCTCGTTCGGAGGGTTGTTACAGGCGGCCAAGGCGTCGCGCACCGGACCGGCGTGAGTCGCGTCAACCTATCGATAAATTCATGTACCGTTACAACTCAATCTTCGAAACGAAGCGCGAAGTCGTCGTCGTCGTCTTCGGAGCGTTCGTCTCGTTCTCTCTTCATCACCGTCACGATGTCTCGGATGACTTGCCCGCCGTGTCCACGACGCTGAAGCCACGCGATGAGACGGTTTATTCTCGCTTGAAAATCGCCTCGCTTGTTTCGATGAAACTGCGCGCGCGCCGACTGTAACAATTCTCCGGCGCGGAGGCGTTCCAAATCCTCGTCCTCGTCCTCGTCCTCGTCTTCCTCCTCGTCCTCGTACAGGTTCACCTTCATCGCCCCGTTCGCGGCAAAGATGGTCTCAAACCCGACGTCTATATCCGCGTCGCTCACCCCTTTCTGTCGCAACGCCCCTCGCACGCGCCACGCCGACCACTTCGATTGTCTCCACTTGTACCTCGCGAACGCCTCCACGTACGCCGCGTCGCTCTGCGCGCCGCACCGCTGTATGGCGTCCAACGCCTCATTCGCGTCCGCGGGATCGTACCCTTTATCATCAACCAACTTATCGTACAACTCTCGACGAGTGCGCGGTTTATACTCTAAAAATCGCATGATTTGTGCCTTGGCGTCGTCGACGCGCGTCGGTTGAAACGCGCCCGTCGGCGTATACGCCGACCCATCGAACGCGTGATTCTTCAACGAGTCAACGAGCGCGCGCGCGGACGCATCGGTACCATCCTCATTCGCCTCACGCGTGTCATCGTCCATCGCGCGCGCGCGTCGACCGACACGCGTCGAAAACGATGCCGATGATGCCGATGTCGACGTCCACGATGACGACCATGTTCGGCGCGCACACGCGCGAGACGCGACGACGCACGGCGCGGGCGCGCGAACGTGAGATACACGCGCGAAGACGCACATCGTCGCGCGCATCGCGCGTCGCATGCGTCGACGACTGCGGCCGTCATCACGCGTCATCATCATCATCATCATCATCGAGCGCGGGAAAATCCAGCGCGGATGGAGACCGAAGACCTAGTGTTACAAAACCGGGACGTCCGTGGACGTCCGCTAGTGCCTGTGGCACACGTTATACTGCGCGAGTGTCTGTAAGAGATCGACGACGTCGTCGGTGTCGTCGAGATAGGCAGGAGCTTTGCTCGGTTTTTGACCGATGGTGGACGCGTAGACGCGCGCGCCGGCGTAGAGGGGCTGTCGCTCGCGCGCGGCGACGGCGACAAACATGTCCTCGTCGGAGCGGTCGTCGCCGATGGCGAGGACGAAATCGGCGACGGAGGATGAATCGTTCGTTTCGAGGAGCTGGTCGATGACTAAGCCCTTGTGAACGCCCTTGGGTTTGATCTCGACGCTGCCGTTGCCGGCGATGACGTCGACGGGGTCGCTCTGTAAGACGCTCTCGAGATGGTCGAGGAGTTCTTTGGCTTGCCACGCGCCGAAATCGGGATCGGCGTCGCGGTAGTGCCATACGCACGAACTCTCTTTGGCTTGGATGAAGGAACCGTCGGTGGCCTCGACGTATTGCTCCAATATGGGCAACACGGTGTCCTTCCACTCGATGACGCTGTTGTCGGTGCCGCTCGGCGCGAGCTCCTTCCACGCCACGTCCGTGCCGCGACGGAACCAATATCCGTGCTCAGCCACCATACAAAGACCAGGAATATTACCGAACCACTTTTCTAAGGTTTTACGCTCGCGTCCCGAGACGATGCACACCTCGTTGGCGTCGTCGCCGACGAGCGTGGTGAGAAGCGCCAAGAGGTGCGCCGTCGGCGGTTGCGCGAAGGACGCGAGCTGCACGAGCGTGCCGTCGTAATCGACGACAATTTTCCGACGTGAAGATTTGAGGTAATCGGCGACGACGGCGGAGGTGTCCAACTTTCGAAACGTCGAGCTGAGATGAACGACGCGAAAGTTCAAACCGAAACCCAAACCGTAGCACTTGTTGCTCTGCGCCTTTTCCGTGACGCGTTGCAACTCGGCGAGACACGATTGCGCCCAGAAACCGACGTGATGTTCGCTGACGTATCTCCAGTGCTTCTCGTGTCTCGCCTCGTGTTCGTGTCCGCTCATGGAGAGCGCCTTGTACATGGTATCCGCGATGTCTTCGACGTGCCACGGATTGACGCGAAGCGCGCCCGAGAGCGACGGCGAACACCCCGTAAACTCGGAGATGATCAACGCGGATTGACGAGGGAGAGCAAACCCATCCGCCGTACCCTGTTCTTCATCGTTCGGACCTTGTCTACACGTGATGTACTCGTACGGCGCGAGATTCATGCCGTCCCGCGTGGCGGTGACGACGGCGATGTGCGCCACCGAGTACAGCGCGATGCGTTCGTGCAGCGGCACGGGTCGCACCTCAAATTTCACGACGTCGTTTCCATTCTTTGAGTGCTTGGCGTTGATTCGCTCCACCATCTCGGTGACCGTGGACAACAGATCGTCGATGTCTCTGTTGCTCCCGCGCGGGGGGTTACACAACTGATACAGCACGACTTGTTCCGAGATTTCCGGGTGCTCCTCGAGCATGTGCTCAAAGGCGGCGATTTTCTGATCGATGCCCTTGAACTCGTCGAAATCGTCGAGACCGAGCAAAATCTTTCGTCCCGCCGCCTCGACGAGTAGCTCTTTTCGTCTGTCCTTGCACACGGTCTCGTCCAACGTTTCGCGAAGGCGCGACGTCTTCACACCCGTCGGACAAATCTTCACCGACACGTTCCGACCGAAATTGTCGATGATGAGCGCGCCCCGTTCCATTCTGTGCTTGAGTCCGAGAAGGCGCGTGCAACACGATAAAAAGTGCCTCGCGTAATCGAACGTGTGAAACCCGACGAAATCGGCGTTTAACACCCCTCGCAAAATTAAATCGCGCGACGGTGCCGTTTTAAAGATTTCACTCGAAGGAAACGGACAGTGTAAAAAAAAACCGCACTTGATGGCGTTGAATCGTTTCCGCATAAACGTCGGCAACAACATCAAATGATAATCGTGCACCCAAACCTGATCATCGTCACTACTCACCACCTCCATCAAAGTATCCGCGAACCGTTTATTCGCCGCGATGTACGCCGACCACTGACGTTTCTCAAACCTCGAATCCAACGGCGACATCGGCAACACGTAGTGCATCAACGGCCACAGATACTTTTTACAAAACCCCTTGTAAAAATTCTCCTTGCACTCATCCGGCAAAAACACCGGCACGCACTCGAACCTCTCCTCTAAATCACACGCCACCGCCTCTTGCATCTCCACCGGCACCTGCATCGGCAACTGTCCGACGTTGAACGTCTGTTCAAACTGCCCGTTCGCGCGCGCCCCGTCGCGCGTCTGATGATAGATGGAGTCGCCGTCGTGCGCGAACGCGTACTCGTGTCCATACGGCTTCCCCGCGTTTTTATCCTCCCACATTTTCAACGGTAAAGAATTACTCACGATGAACACGCGCTCGAGTCTCTGTTCGCTCGCACCGGACGCGCCGCTCAGATCCGCGCTCGACGCCGCGCGTCCCCGTCCCGCGTCGGCGGCGTCGGCGTCCGCCAAGGCTGCGCGCGTTCGAAAACGACCGACGGCGCGCGATGCGCGCGCGCGTCCCGCGTCTCATCGTCAGTCGAACGCGCGCGTGAAAACAAAGGCTCGTCGATCGCGACGCGCGCGCGTCTACGGAAACGCGCGCGCGCGCGCGTGGCATCGAATCATGCATGCATGCATTCATCCCTCGTCGATCATCGATCCTTTTCGCGCGCGCGAGAGAGAGAGAGCGCGCGAGCGCGCGCGCGCGCGCACCTTGGAGATCCGTGACGGAGGAATTGTTATTCGCCGTGCGACGCATGGTGCGCGTGCGACGCGGGACGGCGCGACGCGCGCGCGTCTGCGGCTCGACCGACCGGGACATGCCCGCGAGGGATGCCCGGGGTGGTCGGGTTCGGACATGTGGTGCTGTATACGTAGTGTGGGTGTGTATACGAGGATGTAGTACTCGCGGATGTATGGTTTAGTATGTCTGCCCATTCGGCGCGACGCGCGCGCGACGCTCGCGCGACGGAGGACGACGCGCGTCGTCGGCGTCGGCGTCGGCGTCGACGGCGCGACATTCATTCCGTCGTCGTCGTCGTGCGTCGCGCGCCATGTCGTCGTCGTCTCGTCGCGCGAGCGTCGCTGACGTCGCGCGCGCGCGACCGACCGCGCGGCGGCGCGCGCGCGCGCGGCGATGTCTCTCGCACCGCGCGAGCGCGAACGCCGCCGAGGACGCCGTCGACGCGCTCGGATTTTCAAAGCTCGACTGGGCTCGCGTGCGAACGCCGGCGAGGTACCTCGGGAACGAGGTGGGGGCGTTTCGCGCGCCGTGGGACGCGCGCGACGGCGTCGAGGCGCGTTTCTGCGTGGCGTATCCGGAGACGTACGAGGTCGGGGCGTCGAATTTAGGGCACGTCGTGTTGTATACGGTGTTGAATCAGACGCCGGGGACGATGTGTGATCGGTGTTATCTTCCCGCGGATGATATGATTGAATTGATGCGGGCGAGGGACGCGCCGCTGTTCGCCGTCGAGTCCAAGCGCGGATTGGCCGAGTTCGACGCGGTGGGATTGAGCGTGGCGTATGAATTGGGAGCGATTAATATATTAGAGATGATGCATCTGGCGAGAATTCCGTTGACGTGGGAGGCGCGGGACGACGCGCCGGATCGACCGTGGAACGTGGAGGAGAATGGAAGTTGGCCGATGGTTTTCGCCGGCGGGCCGACGGCGACGTCCAATCCCGAACCGTTCGCGGCGTTTCTCGATTTCGTGTGCCTCGGGGACGGCGAGGACGTTCTTCCGGAGATTGCGGAGAGCATCAAGCGCTCGAAACGGGAGAAACTGACGCGGGAGGAGACGTTGTATCGTCTCGCCGTCGACGTCGAGGGCGTCTACGTGCCCAGATTTTACGACGCCCCGCCGGGATGGGGCGGCGCCGTGTTTCCCGTGCGCGAGGGCGTGCCCGCGCGCCCCAAGCGACGCGTCGCGATGCCGGACCCGATGTTACAAATCGGCCTCGTGCCGTACGTCGAGACGGTGCACGATCGCATGACGGTGGAGATTCGTCGAGGGTGCACGCGCGGGTGTCGATTTTGTCAACCTGGCATGCTCACGCGTCCCGCGCGAGACGTCGATCCCGATCGCGTTGTCCAGGCCGTCGAGGAGGGCATCCAAAAGACAGGATACAATGAATTCTCGCTGTTATCGCTGTCGTGTTCGGATTACCTCGCGCTCCCCGCGGTGGGATTGGAGATAAAAAACAGGCTCAAAAATGAAAACGTCACGCTGAGTCTTCCGTCGCAACGCATCGATCGATTCGACGATTCCATCGCCGACATTCTCGGCGGCGGCGGGAAAGTCGGTCTGACGTTCGCGCCCGAGGCCGGCACGCAGCGTCTGCGCGACATCATCAACAAAGGACTCACGAACGAGGAGTTGCTTCGAGGCGTACAAAACGCCTATCGCCGAGGATGGCGAAACGTCAAATTGTACTTTATGATTGGGTTACCGGGCGAACAAGACGCCGACGTTCTTGGCATCGCCGAAACCGTCGGTTGGCTCGTGCGCACCGTGTCCAAACCCACGGGACGGAAAAAAGACGAACTCACCGTGACGCTCACCATTTCCAACTTTACGCCGAAACCGCACACGCCGTTTCAGTGGCACAGCGTGTCGACGTCCGAATTCGAGCGCAAGGGCGAGCTCCTTCGCGACGCGCTTCGAGGCGTCAAGGGCGTCAAGGCCAACTTTACCTCGGTTCGCATCTCCGCCATGGAAGATTTCCTCGGGCGCGGCGACCGTTCGTTGACGCCGGTGTTGCTTCGCGCGTGGGAGCTCGGCGCGCACCGCGCCACGTGGTGGGACGGATCCGCCGAGGCGTTTCGCGCGTTCGACCGCGCCGTCGAGGAGAGCGGCGTGGGATGGAAGTACCGCGCCGTCGTCGACGGCGAGTGGAACGTCATGGATAAGCTCGGCGACGCGCGATATCGCGGGCAGGGCGGCGGCGGCAAGGGACGCATCGATCGAGGCGTCGCCGCCGACGCGCGACTGGACGCGCCGCTTCCGTGGGATCACTTCGACACGGGTATCTCTAAGACGTGGCTCAAGACAGATCTTCAAAAAGCGCTCGAGGGCATCACCGTGCCGGATTGTTCGCACAGCGGCGTGTGCACCGAGTGCGGCGTCTGCGGTGGGGATTTCGGGGAAAACATCGTCGCCGTTCCGCCCCCGGTGCCGTCCTTCGCCGGTCACCACGATCCCGACGGACGAAAGACGCAGCGCTTGCGCTTCGTCTTCACCAAACAGGGCGAAGAAATCTTCATCGGACACCTCGACACGCTCCGCCTGCTTGAACGCGCGGCGAGACGCGCGGCGCTTCCGGTGTCTACGTCGCTCTCGCCGTACAGTTCGAGATTGAGAATCAGCACGGCGATGCCGTTATCGCTCGGCGCGTCGAGCCGCGCCGAACTCTTGGAGATTATTCTCGTCGAACCGAGAGATCCGAGCGAGGTGGCGAGCAGACTCTCGGCGGCGTTACCGACGGGGATGACGATTAAGAGCGCAGAGGAGATTCCGGTGACGTACGCGAATAAGACGGTGACGGAATCGATGTCGGAACTGTTGACGTCGGCGGAATTCATCGCGCACGTCGCGTATCCGGGCGCCGTCGCGGCGACGGAAATCTCGGCGGTCGGCGGCGCGGCGCCCGTGTGGGACGTCGACGGCGGACCGGGCGGATTAGATAAACGAGGCGGTGGAAAGACGACGACGACGAGCGACGGTTCGTCAAAATCTTCCGACGACGAGGACAATGCGTTCGACGATCCCGAGGAGGCGGCGCGCGAGCGGGCGGCGTTACGCGAGAAGGCGAGCGCCATCGGCGTCGAGGATTGGAAAAAGTGGGTCGCCGAGACGATGGCCATGGACGCGTTCGAGATCACGAAGACGTCGAAAAAGGGTAAAAAGCGTCGCGTGAATCTTCGTAAACAACTCATCAGTCTCGAGGTGCTCGACGATGAGGAGACGCGCGCGGCGTTGGACGGAGACGACGCGCCGATTCCCGCGCGCGCGCCGCCGGGCACGGCGCGTCTTCGATTCGTCGGCGAATACACGGGCGCGGGCGGTCTGAGCGTCGACGGTATGTTACAGATGCTCAGTTCGCGCGCAGGCGCGACCATCGAACAGTTACATTCGCACAGGACCTCCATCAATTTGCGAGAGATGCGACCGCCGCCGCCCGATCGACTCTGGCTCGCGAACATTTGTCGCGCGGAAGCATTCATGGCGCTCGAGCGCCGCGATCCGAAGATGCGAAGCGTCGGGAGCAATCGAGGGCGCATGGGAGGCACGTTCGACGATTCACAAAACGCGATCGATTTTCACAAGGCGAGAAGGTCGTGAACGCGCCCGTCCTTCGTCGAAGGATGCTCGTAGAATTTTGTAACGCGCGTGTAAAAAAAAAGCGTACTCGCGACAACCGCCACATCGAGCGCCGCCGACGCGTAAAACTACACCGAAAACACACTCACGCCATTAATTTCCACGCCGCCGCGAACGTCATGAAAAACAGAGGCACGTCTCCGACGTGCGCCACCATCGCGCCCGTCCTTCGACCGCTCGGGCCGCCCTCCGCGTACCCGCGCGCGTACATCACCCGACCGACGCTCCACACCGTCATCAACGCCGCGCTCGCCGATGGATACGCCAGACCGCTCACCAACCCACACGCCACCGTCGACGCGTAGTTTTCCAGCGTGTTTTGGTGTCCTCGCTGCGCGCAATCGAACGCCTTTTTGTGCGGATGATTCTCGGGGGCGTACAGATTCGGGTACTTGACGTCGTACGTCTTCCTCGCCCGCATCACGCGATACGCGCCGTAAAACAGAGGAATCATCGTGACCCCCGTCGCGGCGACGACGCGCGCGTAGTCGTCGGGAATCTCGATGGGCATGGTCGATTCGAACGCGCGGGGGGATGACGTTTGACGCGCCAGCGCCCGACGCGACGAGTGTCCATCGAGGGACGTCCGCGGTCGCGCTTCGCGAGCGCGCGCGAGAAAAACCGCGAACGGTGATTCGCGTCGTCATGCGTCTGGAGACGTACGAGGAGATTCGAGACGAACTCGCGTCGACGCCGTGCGACGGTCATCCGGATTTCGATGACGTGCGCGCGCGTCATCCGGACGTCACCCTCGACGCCCTCGTGTCCATTTACTCGCAGGAATCGTCGAGAAAGATTCGAGCCAATCACGGGCGACACGTGCGCGCGATCGAGTCGCACGCCAAGCGGTACCTGTTGGGGGAGGATGTGTTTAGCGTCGCGGCCAACGTCGACTTTCCCGCGTGTCAGTTGATGCGTCTGCTGTTGGAACATTTGCTCGGCGTCGGGCACAAGAGCGTGGGGGCGCTGTTGCGAGAGCCGTTCGCGCGAATTCCGTCGAGACCGCCGATCGGGTCTCCGGGAGAGGCGTACGGGGAGCGACTGTGCGCGCGGTTGCGACTGGACGTCGAGCGCGTGGTGGCGTGGGACCACCAAGCGTCGCCCGCGGTGGACGCGCTGCGCCACGACGCGGGAAAAGAGTACGAAGATTTGCTCGAGGAATTATTGACCGCGGAAGGGATACCGTTCGTCACCGAGCGCGATCTCAGGGCGGAGGGGCACGCGAGAACGCCGGACGTCAAACTCGAGGCGCCGATCGCCGTGCGAGGCCGCGTCGTGCACTGGATCGATTCAAAGGCGTCTTTCAGCGATCCCTTGGTGCACGTGGAGAAAGGAAACGAACAGTTTCAGGGATACGTCAACAGATTCGGTCCCGGGATGGTGATCTATTGGCACGGAATCGTGGATGATTTGAACGCCGATCCCAACGTCTTGGTGGCGGACGCCTTCCCGCCCTCGAGCGACATCGTCAAACTTCGAATGTTCAAGCACGACGCGCGCGCGTGAGCGCTCGACGTCCCGCGTCGTCGATAGTGTATTGTCATAGTCTGTATCGTACGGTAGTCATCACCGACGTACTCGCACTCGCGCGCGGTCGGGTATTACGTATTACAAGCGAGTCGCGTTCGCGCGGCGCGCCTCCGCCTCCTCTTCGTCACCCCGCAAAGGTGGCGAAATCGTACCCCATGTTCTCCCTGGGCACGTCCTCGAACGCGATGTAAATCCTCGTCCCTTTGATGCCGAATTCACCCAACAACTCGCATAAATCCTCGCTCAACGCCTTATTATTCTCCAAACCGATCGCCCCCAGACTCGTCACCCGGCACAGCGCGCACGGCTCGTCGCTCCCTCCCCACACCATGTCCAGACCGTCCATCGCGCACACCGCGACGTAACTCTCCGGTTTCTGTAACGTCTCCGCGATGGATCGAGACGCCGCGAGCATGAACGGACGCTTACTGTCCTGCATGCGCACGTTGGTGTGCACCACCAGCGATGGGTCCCCGGGCAAATCACACAAATCAAACCGTCGAGTCGTCGTCGCGCGCGATCGAGTCGTCCATCGAGACCTCGCGCGAGACGCGAGACATCGCGCGTCGATCCCAGACGGCGCGTGCGCGCGCGAGGCGACGTCGGCGCGCGCGACGAGGCGATGCATCGCGCGCGGGGATGAGTGACGTTCAAACGCGCCAATGATGCAATCTCGAGACGATCGCGTCACACTCGCGCGCGATGCGTTCGGAGACGTTCGGGACGCCCGCGGTCGGGACGGGGACGGCACCGCCGGTGCGTGGGGCACCGGCGGGGGGCGCGCGCGGCGCGAACGTGAGCGACGGGGCGGCTCCGACGACGACGGGCGGTGCGCGCGCGCCTCCGACGATGACGGGCGGTGCGCCGCCGATGGTCGGGGGCGGGGTCGGTGCGCCGCCGGTGGCGATGGGGGCGCCGGGGATGAGCGCGGGCGCGCCGGCGATGGGTGGATACGGCGCGCCGCCGACGTGGGGTGGTGGAGAGATCGGATCGGGAGGATTCTCGGCGGCGCCGCCGGCGACGGGCGCGCCGGCGACGGGCGCGATACCGCCGATGCAGATGGGCGGTGGTGTCGCCATGGGCGCGCCGCCGATGCAGATGAACGCGCCGTCGCCGCCGATGGGCGCGCCGCCGACGCAGATGGGTGGGTACGGGCTGCCGCCGACGGGACAGCCGGCGCCGGCGCCCGTCGCCGCGCCGCCCGCGGCGCCGCCGATGGGCGCGGTGCCGCCGCCGATGTCGCCGATTCCGGCGGCGCCGGTGGGTGCGGGTGCGCCGCCGCCGATGTCGATGGGATCGGGACCGGGAATGGCGCCGCAAGCGTCGATGGGCGGGTACCCGATGGCGCCGGGCGCGGCGTACGGCGGCGCGCCCTCGATGAACTTCGTCGAGGATTTCGCGTCGTTGAATCTCGGACCGGGAGGCGGACCCGGGGGCGAGCCCGGGATGGACCCGTCGACGTTCCCACGTCCGGGTGACGACGCGCCGCGACCGAACATGGAGTTGTCGTGCGATCCAAAGTATATGCGTTTGACGTGCGGGGTGTTGCCGTCGAGTCCGAGCCTGAAGACGAGGTTCGCCATGCCGATCGGGTGCATCGTGCAGCCTCTGCGACCGGGCGATGAGAAGACGGTTCCGACCGCGCACTTCGGGAGCTCGGGAATCGTGCGTTGCAGAAGGTGTCGTACGTACATTAATCCATTCGTGCAGTTCACCGACGGAGGGAGAAGGTTTCGATGCAACGTGTGCGCGCTTCCGAACGAAGTACCGGTGGATTATTTCTGCACTCTCGATGCGAACGGCGTTCGACGAGACATCGCGGAGCGACCGGAATTGAATAGTGGCACCGTGGAGTTCTTAGCGAGTCAAGAGTACATGGTTCGACCGCCGATGCCTCCTTCGTACTTTTTCGCGTTGGACGTGTCGCACACGGCGGTGAATAGCGGCTTTTTGCGAAAGACTGTGCAAGTCATTCGTGACTCCCTCGACGCCATCTCGAAGAAGAGCGAGCGCACGCAGGTCGGTTTCGTGACGTTTGACTCCACACTTCACTTTTACAGCCTCAAGGCGAACCAGTCGCAACCGCAAATGATGGTGGTGGCGGAGCTCGACGATCCGTTTTGTCCGATGCCGGACGATTTGCTCGTCAACCTCGCCGAGTCCAGACCCGTGATCGATGCGTTCTTGGACATGGTGTGCGACATGCACGCTCAGACACAAAACATGGAGAGCGCCATGGGGCCGGCGATTCAGGCAGCCTTCATGGCCATGTCGCACGTGGGCGGAAAGCTTCTCGTGTTTCAGTCGTGCCTCCCGACGCTCGGCGCGGGACGTCTGATGAACAGAGACGACACGCGCGCGTCCCCGGAGGCGAGCAAGGAACACTTGCTCCGAGGACCGGTGGATAGTTACTTCAAGAAGACGTCGGCGGAGTGCTCTAGGCATCAAATCTGCATCGACCTCTACACCATCGCCGCGCCGTTCTCCGACCTCGCCTCCATGGCGGTGCTGTGCAAGTACACGGGTGGCGAGATGAGACACTACCCCGGATTCACGCTCGAGAAGGATGGCGCAAAGTTTGAAAAGGAGTTGAAGAACAATCTCACGCGTTTCACGGCGTGGGAGGCGGTCTGCCGCGTGCGGTGCAGCAGAGGCTTTAGAATTTGCGCCTTTAACGGACACTTTTTCATTCGTTCGATGGATTTGTTGGCGCTTCCGGCGACGGATGGTGACAAGGCGTACGGTGTGCACATCGCGCACGATGAGGTGGTGCCGAGCACGAACATTTCTTACCTGCAGTGCGCGTTACTCTACACGTCGGCGGAGGGTGAACGAAGAATTCGCGTGCACACCATGGCGGTTCCGGTGGTGACGGACATCGCGGAGATGTACCGCGCGGTGGATTGCGGCGCGATGGGCGCGTTCATGGCGCGCTTAGGCGTTGAGCGCACGCTTTCAGTGCGTCTGTCGGACGCGCGCGACGCCGTGATGACCAAGGTCGTCGCCACGTTGCGGGAATTCAAGCTTCTCAACACGCAAGCGGCGAGAGCCTTCAACCGACTCATCTATCCCGAGAGCATGAAGTTGTTGCCGCTCTTCGCGTTCGCCGCCTTCAAGAGCGCGGCGATGCGCGGCGGCGCGCGAGACGTCCCCGTTGACGCGCGAATCGCCAACATCTACGACATCATGTCCGCGTCGACCGAGGAAATCTTAAAGCTGCTCTATCCAACCATGCACGCGTTGCACTCGATGCCGAAGGAATCCGGCACCAAGGATGAGTACGACCGAGTCATCTTACCCCCGCGAACCGTCTTAGCGGGCGATCGCATCGACGCACGCGGTGCCTACTTAGTCGACGACGGTCGTCGTCTCCTCTTATGGCTCGGCAAGATGCTCGAACCCGCGTTCGTCGCCGACCTCTTCGGCCCCTCCGGCCCTCCGAGCGCCGACGCGGACTGCGTCTTGCCCCCCCAGGACAACGACCTCTCCCGTCGCGTGCGAGCCGTCATCGCGGACATCCGCGCCAATGCCTCTCGCGCGCGTCACTTAGCTCTCACCGTCGTCACCCAGGGTCATCCCAGCGAGACGCAGCTCTTCCCGTACCTCGTCGAGGATCGAGGGCCCGCCAACGTCGCCGGCGCCGCCTCCTACGGCGAGTTCCTCCTCGACCTCCACCGCCGCGTCAGCGCGCCCCAGCGTTGATCCCGACGTCGACCGACGTCGATTCGGACCTCCACGCGCGCGACCACCCTTCGTTCGTTCGTTCGTTCGTTCGTTCCGCAGTTGTAACCAGCGCGCGCGCGCTCCGGCGTCTTGTCAGTCTCAACGCACACCCGGACCACCGTGTCCACGCGACGACCTCGCGCGCGCGTCGTCCCGTCCGCCTCTCTCGAAGCCTCGCGTCATGGATAAGGTGCGTCGACGACCGCGCGAGGACGCGCGCGAGGTTAATGAAAATGACCCTCTACCCGCGGACGACCGAACGCGCGTCTCGCGACGTCGCCGACGACGTCGCGCGCGAGAGGACGGGACGATCGCGCGCCCATCGCGCGCTTTTGGGGTTTTCCCGATGACCCGAACGATGGAACGATCGACGCCGACGACGACGCGAACGACGAGACGACCGAGCGAGACGACTGACGAACGAGACCCATCGACGCGCATCGCAGGTTATCGTCATCGACGCCAAGGGTCACCTCTTCGGTCGATTGGCCTCGATCGTCGCCAAGCAATTGTTGCAAGGCCAACACGTGGTGCGTCGATGCGGCGGGATGATGATCGAAGACGCGCGTGGGCGTGCACGCGCGACGCGCGCGCGAGGGTGTCGTGTCGTGGGTGTCGTGCGTGCGCGCGCGCGAGACACGCGCGCGTCGTCGATGGAGACGGCCGGCGGGAGAGGGGCGCGCGACGAGGGGATGCGATGCGTGGGGCTCGGGCTGGTTAGGGCTTTGACGCGCGAGACGCGACGAGACGAGACGAGACGCGACGCGAGAGGTGAGATACTGACGGTGAGACTCTTTGTTTTCGATGTGAATAGGTTGTCGTCCGCGCGGAAGGTATCTGCATGTCTGGTGGCATGGTTCGTCGTCGCATGGCGCACGATCGCTACAAGAATAAGCGCATGAATACGAATCCGAAGAAGGGTCCGTACCACTACACCGCGCCGAGCCGTCTCTTCTGGAAGACGGTTCGCGGTATGCTTCCCCACAAGACGGTCCGTGGTGCGGCTGCGTTCGAACGTTTCAAGGCGTATGAAGGTATCCCGGCGCCGTACGACAAGGTGAAGCGTGCCGTCGTTCCGGAAGCGCTCAAGGTGTTGCGCCTCGGTGAAGGTCACCGTTTCTGCGTGCTCGGTGACTTCTGCGCGCAAATCGGTTGGAAGCACGCTGCGATCGTGAAGGAGCTCGAGGCGAAGCGTGAAGCCGCGGCGTCTGAGTACTGGGCCCAGAAGAAGGAGGCGAACGCCAAGTTTGCCGCCGCGAAGAAGGAGGCGAACGCTCAGCTCGGCGACCTCCAACAGCTCATCGAGGCGACTGGCTATTAAACAGGCAGTGATAGAAGGTAGAAGGTTGTGATGAGGAAGTATCCGAAATGAATCAAAAACACTCTAATAATAATATGCGTTCGAGTATCGCGACTGTGCGCGTCGCGGGGAGTCAAGGAATCTCCGAATCGACGGCGAAGAATCTAGTATCGGTAGTCGCACACGGTGGAGAAGAAGTGCGCGACGTTTTCTTCAGGCGTGCCCACCATGACGCCGTGACCGAGGTTCATGACGTGCTTCGTGTTACCCGCCTTTTGGATCGTCTCGTGTACCTTCTTGGTGATGAAATCTTGGCTGGCGAACAAGTGCACCGGATCCATGTTACCCTGCACCGCTTGCCCCATCCCGAGTCGCGCGCGAGCGTCCGCCATGTCCACCGTACCGTCTAAGCTGATCACATCAGCGCCCGTTTGAGCCAATCGCTCCAATAAACCACCGCTTCCGGAGCTGTACAAGATGAGCGGCACGTGCGGGTGCGTCTTCTTGCACTCCTCGAAGATGCGCTTGAGATACGGCAGACAGTACACTTCGAAATCCGCCGGCGCGAATTCACTCGCCCAAGAATCGAAAATTTGCACCACCTGCGCCCCAGCGTCCGCTTGGTACCTCGTGTACTCAATCACGGCGTCCGTAAGCTTGTTCATCAACGCCTCGTACACCTCCGGCGCATCGAACGCCATCTTTTTGATCACCTTGTAGTGCGAGCTCGTGCCCCCTTCGACGATGTACGACGCGAGCGTGAACGGTGCCCCACAGAATCCGAGCAGCGTCGCCTCGTTTCCGATTTCATTTCTCAAAATTTTCAACGACTCACCGACGAACGGCACGCTCTTTTCCGGTTCGAGCGGCGTGATGCTCTTGATGTCGTCCATCTCTCGCACCGGATTGAAGATGATCGGCCCCGTGCCCTTGACGATGTCGAACGGTATGTTCATCCCTTGCAACGGCGTCAAAATATCACTGAACAGAATCACACCGTCCGGTTTAAACGCCCGGTACGGTTGCAACGAGATCTCCACCGCCAGATCCACCGTTTCGCTTCGTTCCCGAAACGTCGTGTGCTTCTTGCACAAGTCTTGATACACCTTCATGTATCTCCCAGCCTGACGCATCATCCAGATGGGCGGACGCTCGACGCTCTCGCCGCGAATCGCCCGAAGCATCAACGGATCGACACCGCTCGCGTCACCGCCCGCGCGCGCGACGACGCGACGCGAGGCGGCTCCCGAGGGGAGACCGCGAGCGTGGGCGCGATCGCGCGCGTCGCGGAGACGCGCGCGGGGGGCGAGGCGCGAGGAGGCGGAGACACCGAACATGGTGAGAACGTGCGCGCACGCGTCGACGTGAATGGACGCGCGCGAGTCGCGGCGTCGCGGTGTGAACGACGAGACGATCGATCGATCGGTGATGATGTGGATAACAGAATCGCGGAAAAGATAGCGCGCGCTCGGGGACGGGACGTCGGGGACGGGGAATGGGATCGGCGTGCGCTAACGAGTATGACTAGGTGTTACAGGTGTGATGAGTTGTTTGTTTGTGTGTGTGAGTGTGTGTGGTCGCGCGCTCACGCGTCGGCGGCGTGAAACATATTGACCCAATCCGGGACGTCGCTCGTCGGCGAAGAAGACGCCGAGGCGGTGGAATCGTCGTCGTCGTCGGTCTCGTCGGTGCCGAGTTCAGAGTTGAAAGAGTCCTCGATGGATTTGACGTCAAACTTTTCTTTTGTCGTTTTCTTCGACTTTTTGGACGGCGTTTTCGTCTTCGTCTTCGTCGTCGCGCCGGAACCGCCGTCGTTGAAAAAGTCGTTGACGCTGCCGGATTTAGACGACGTCGACGCCGAGGACGAGGCGCGTCGTCTAGATTTCTTCGGCACTTTTTCGACGGATTCTTCAGTCACCCTCGCCGCCTTCTTTGCGCCCTTCTTCTTTTCAAAGTTTTGAGACTCGACGAGGGAGTCGAAATCGACTCGTCCGTCGTCGCGCTTCGTCTTTGACTTGCGCCTCGTCGACGCGCCGGCGGATTCAACGTGTGAACCGTCGTCGCGTTTGCCTCGCGACTTGGACGAGCCGTCCGCAGAGAAGAGATCGTAAGAAATCTTGTGCTTCATGTGCTTTGCGTCGTGCATCGAGTACGTGTTACGGTGCTGATGAAGGTGATCGACGGCGTCGTCGGCGTACGTGGGTAACGGCGTCCCCGTGCGAGCGGCGACGGCTTCTCGCGGTTCTTCGTAGTACTCAGCCTCGTTCACCGGCGCGGAGTCATCGCTCATGAGAGCGTTTTGATGCACCTCGGTACCTTTCAGAGCGTCTAAACCGTACGCCGTACCCCAAAACGATCCATCGTGACGATCCTTCGCGTACACGATGGGCGCCGCGGAGGGCGCCGCCGCCGCCGCCGCCTGCGTCGCCGGAGGAAGGCGCTGCACCACCGCGGCGCGCGCCGGAGCCAACGTCGTGGGAACACCCGCGGCTGGTTGTTGCGCCGGTTGCTGCGCCGGCAGTTGCGCCGGCAGTTGCGCCGGCAGTTGCGCCGGCTGTTGCGCCGGCAGTTGCGCCGGTCGTTGCGCGGGTTGCGACGCGGATTGTCGCGCCGGCTGTTGCACCGGTTGCTGCGCGGGTTGCCGCACAGGTTGAGCGTACGGTTGGCGTTGCTGTTGCGCGTACGGCTGCTGCGGCGCTTGTTGTCCGTACGGCTTCGGCGGTAGCCGCTGCGGTTGCGAGTACGTCGGCGCGGACGCCGCGCGACGCGGCGCCAGAGGTTCGGCGTCACTCCCCGGCGCCGCGGCGTTGACCTTGTCATCCCCCACCGCCGACTGTTCGTTGCCATCGCTATGGGACGGTGACGCGTGCGTCTCGACGTCTTCATCCTCGCTCTCGCGCGTCTCCGCGTCGTCATCGCGCGGCTGACTGTCCTTCGGCAGACCCTTGACGTACTTGCCAATGATGGCGTCGTCGTCGCCGCCGACGTGGCCGCCGGCGTCGCCGCCGGCGTGCTTGCGGTGCCTCGCCGCCTTCTGACTTTCCGGCGTGAAATCGACGGGGGGAAGTCCGTTTCCGTGTTTCTCCCACGGCGGAAGAATCCCTTCGAATCCTAACTCCCCTGAACTATTCACCGCCGTCGCCTCCGCGACGTGCGCCGTCGCGCTCGCCACCGGCGTCGCCTCACCGACTTGCGCCGTCGCGCTCGCCACCGGTGTCGCCTCCGCGACTTGCGCCGTCGCGTTCGCCACCGGCGTCGCCTCGCCGGTTTGCGTCGTCGCGCTCGCCACCGGCGTCGCCTCCGCGACTTGCGTCGTCGCGCTCGTCTCCGCATCTTTCCACGGCTCCTCGTAAGCTCGGCCCAATTCAGCCGCGTCGCGCGTGTGATGTCTTTTTTGCGGCGTCTCACCTTCTTTCTTGGGCACGTTCCCGTTCAGAGCGCCCAAGTACGCCGTTCTCTCGGTTTGGAAATGATCCATGCTCCAAAACGCTTCGTGTTTCCCGGCGTTTGGCATTTTCCATCCCCAGAAAAAGCTCGGCGTGTCCGTAACGTTGAGCGCGCGCAATTGACCTCTGTATACGGCCTCCTTCACTCGAGGATTATCGCATCCTTTGGCGCTGTCGTGGTGCGTCGCGAGCGACCACTCGCCGACGGCGAAGTTGTGCACGCCCTGCGTGCCCGCGGTGCGCTTCAGCGCGCCCAACTGCCCCGCCAAAGCGGCGCGCGTGCGCTCGCTGATTTGTTGCGTAGTGTCTCTGCAACTCCACGCGCACCCTTCGGCACAACCGTTCATACCCCACGCTAGATAAAAATGCGTGTCGAGCACCGCCCACTGTCGAAGCTCTTCGCGATCGAACCACTTTCGCATCAAGTCGCCGAATTCCGTGACTCGCACACCGCTCGTGTCGATCAAATTCACGTACAGTCTCGGTACGCGAAGACCCTTGTGTTCTCTTCGACGAGCGACGACATGTCGGTACGCGTAGATCGCTTTTCCCATCCACTCCAACATCACATCCTTCTTCGCCGGCAACAAGTGCGCCGGCTCGTTCAACAGCGTGAAACCTTCGACGAAATTCTTATCCGACTCTCGCAGACTGTTGTACCATTTGAACATTCGATGAAGCGATTGCAACCCCAACACTCGAACTTTTTCGTTACCCTCGTTCCAAAACGCCGGCGGATGCGGAAACACGCCGTTATACGTCCCTTGCGAACTCCCGCCCGGCATGCTGTGCATGTCGATGACGACGCGCGCCCCCGTCTCTCTGTGAATAATTCTGAACACGTTCGTCAACGCCATCTGATCCACCGACACGAGCGCTCGATCGTCATACACCGGATCGGCGATCACTCGCGACGGCTGTCTTTCCGAACCCAAAAACGTCGCCCACGTCACCGGTATGCGCAACGACTCGAATCCAATCTCTCGAAGCCTCGTCAAGTCTTGCTTGGTCAACCAACTCGACCGATACGCGTTCATAATCTTCACCGTCCTCGCGTTGCCGTACCTTTTCGCCAACTGCGCGACTAAATCACCCTCGCTCGACCACTCGAACCCGAGACCTTCGGTAGAGTTGAAAAACGGCGGCAACACCCGCCCTTGTTTCGCGCCCAGCGGCGAATCCACGATTGTCGTCTCGCCGTTCGCGAAGAACCACTCCTCGAGGTGTAACCATCCGTTCAGCGCCACCCCGGTCGGTCGTAACCACGACGGCGCGATATCTCGCCCACCCGCGTCGCCAAGCGACGCCGTCACCGTCCGTTCGCCGCCTCTGATCGTCGCGCGCGCGCGCGCCGTCGCCCCGCCGAGCGCGATCGTCCCCAACGCCAACCACGCCGGCCATCGTCGTCGTCGTCGTCCGCGCGAGTCGCTCACCGATCCATCCGCCATCACACCATCGTCATCGTCCTCTCCCCCGTCGTCCTCCGCGTCGTCTCCGCGCTCGAAGACGTTCGCATCGGTCGAGACGACGCGCGCATCGTCCCCGCGCTCGACGTCCGCATCGCGCGTCGACGCCGTCGCCTCGGCGCCGAACAGCGCGCCGAACGCGGACGGGACGGGCGAAGAGGACGACGACGCATCGCCTCGGCGCGCGTTTCGCGCGAGGAGCGCGGCGCGCTCGCCGCTCATGTCGAACGCGCGTCGACGTCTGGGCGCCACCTCGCCCTTTGGTGTTGAACGGCGCGGGCGCCGCGGGCTGGACGTCATGTTCATAGGACACTCGGGTAGTAATGGGGGGTATTTTGGAGTATCAGATGAATTTCGAGATCGTGACACCGTCATTGGAGAGTGGTTGCTACGTATTGAAGTGATTAGTAAGCCATACAGTAATGAATGCTTTGAAAGATAAATGTACATATCCCAGTGTTCGAAAATCGAATGATTTTCGAGAAATCCACCGCGTCGCGCGCACAAACGCGCGCGCATGCGCCCGTGTGCGGACGTCTCGCGAGCGAACGGCGTCGTCGTGCGTCCGTCGTCGTCTCGCGCGGTCAAAGAGCGCGCCGGGCGCGCGCGAATCGGTCGAGAATCGGCGTCGAGCGGTGATTGCCCACCGCGCGCGCGCATGTTCGTCGCGGTGGGACGACGCGTCGTCGCTCGCGCGAGGGCGAGATCTCTTCGCACGAGCGCCATGGACGCCAGAGGCGAGGCGCTAGGCTCGGCGCTTCGCGCGAACGCGGCGGGCGGGACGGCGTCGGCGATGAATCAGAACAACAACGGGAACGGCGTCGCGCGCGGGCCCGCGAGCGCGGCGCCGGGACGACCGCCGACGCGTCGAGGCACGCCTCCGTTGCCGCCGCCGGTGACGAGAACGCCGGCGCAAACGCACAACGGTCCCGCGAGCAGCAGCGGTGGGACGAAACCGGCGATCGGAGGGATCGTGCCGGAAGACATCGACGCGGTGTATCATCAAATGCAACACCTGGGGAACAAATGGGCCGACGCGCACGCCGAGGCGGAGATGCTCGAGGAGGCGAAGAAGTGCGTGTTGGCGACGATTACGCTGCACTACATCACGGATGGAAACACGAAAGCGGCGGCGGAGGTGCAGGCGTTCGCGTCGCAAGAGTATCAGGATCACGTCAAGCGAATGGTGGAGGCGCGTCGACGCGCGAACTTGGCGAAGATCGAGCTCGAGAGCATCAAAACGCATTTGAACTTGACGCGAACGTACGAGGCGACGCGTCGGGAGGAGATGAAGCTGATGTAATGAATTTTCGTATTTTTGATTTTCCTTCATCGAATGTCGTCTTCTCACATGGCGTCGATGCCGAGCTCGGAGCTGTACCCGCCCGCCTTTTTCGCGTCCACGACGAGTTCGCACATTTTCGCCAAGCATCCGTCGAGTTGTAACATCGTCGCGCATCCCTCGGACAGACGCAAGTGCGTGAAGCCTATGATTCGAATCAATTCGAGTTTGATGTATTCGGGCATGGCGTTGTCGTCGTAATTCTTGCACACGCGATACATCGTACCGATGATGTCAAACACCGAGTACCCCTGCGAGTGAAGCGACTTGATGCGCGCGTGCGCGTCGTCGATGTTTCCTTGCAACACAAACGCGAACGCGTCTCGCACAATGTTCGGATGAGGTTGATCGCACACCTTGAAGACGTTTTCCTCGTTCACCATGTCGAATCCCATAAACGTCGATTGTAGATTATTCAGCGCCTGTCTCATGTCCCCGTCCGCGGTGAACACGATCGCCTCTAACCCCTTCGGCACGTACGGCACCTTCTCCGCCTCCACCACGTGCATCAACCGCTTCAACACTTGCTCGTCTGACAATTTCTGAAAACGCACGATGGCGCACCTCGACTGAATCGGCTCGATCACCTTTTCGCTCGTGTTACACGCCAACGCAAACCTCGTCGTCGCGCTATAAATCTCCATAGTCCTTCGCATCGCCTGCTGCGCCGCCGTCGTCATCGAATCCGCCTCGTCTAATATCACAATTTTCGTCCGTCCCGGCGGCAGCGTCACCTTTTTCTGCGCAAACATTTTAATCTTATTCCTCACCACATCGATCCCTCGCTCATCGCTCGCGTTCATCTCCAGCACCGCCTCCTTCCGCTTATCACCCAAAAGCTCTCGCGCGAGCACCGAGACGGCGGACGTCTTCCCGCACCCGGGAGGTCCCGAAAAGATCAAATTCGGTATGAATCCGCTCGACACCATGGCGCGCATGCGCGCCACCGCGTCCTCGTTTCCCACGAGGTCGTCGAGCGTTTTCGGGCGGTACTTCTCGAGCCACGGGACCGAGTTCGCGGACGGTGTCGCCTCGCGCTTCGCGCCCGCGGCGAGGGCGTCGAAGGCGTTCACCATGGCCGCGAGGACGACGCGATCTGGCGTCTCGAGAGGATTTCGTGTGTGTTTTGAAAAATGACCACTCGGGACGGGCGCGAACGCGACGCCGGGACGGGTTCGATGCGAGCGAGGGCGAGAGAGAGAGGCTGCGCGCGCGCGTGCGTGAATGAATGCGTGGGTATTGAAGAGCGCGTATGGTACAGCGAGTGGGTTCACGCGGTGTCGCGCGCGCGTTGGCGCGCGGCGAAACGCGCGAGACGGTCGAAAAAATGCGCGCGGTACGTCGCGGTTCGCGGGACGTACGAGTCGTCGTCGTCCTCGAGCGCGCGTCTGAGATCGTCGATGTCGATCCATTTCGTCGCGGTGACTTCGGCTTCGCCCACGGCGAACGCGTCGCCGTTGGAGTCGACGTTCCAAGGGAGGAAATAGACGTCCTCGAAGCAGTTGCATCCGCCGAGTGGCGCCATCTCGGCGGGACACGTGAATTGAAACTCCAACTCCCGCGGATCGTCGAGCTCGACCCCGAGCTCTTCGGCGAGTTCATTTACCGCCGTTTTCCGCGAATCGCCGTCGTCGTCGACGCTCACGTGTCCGGCGGCGCTGATGTCCCACCGGTTTGGAAACGTATCCTTCTTCGCGCTTCGCCGTTGCATCGCCAACCGCCCTCGTCGCGCGTCCACGAGCCACACGTGCGCGCTCCTGTGCCAATCACCGTCCGCGTGCACTAATCCTCGCGCCTTGCGCTCGCCCGTGGGCGTCGGGCGATCGCGGTCGACGTCGAAACCATCGCTCGGGGGCGGGCGCATGACTTCAAACATCTCATCGGCGCGCTGTGCCTCGGCGAGCGCGCGAGGATTGACGCCAACGCTCGACGCCATGGTTCCTCGTGACCCCCCGCGTGCGTTCGCGTCGCCCCGCGACGTCGCCCCGGACGCGCGCGCGCGTCCGCGACTCGCGTCCCCATCGCGCGCCCATTCGTCACTCGACGGCCGATCCTCCGTCATGGCGCTTCGACGCGCGCTCGCGTCGTGCGCGCCCGGTCTCACGCGCGGCTACGCCTCGTACGTCTCTCCACGCGTCGCTCGCGAACGTCGTCCCGCCCGTCTCGCGTCGCCTCTCGCGTTCGCGCGCGCTCGAACGTCTCGACTGACCTCACCACCGCGCGCGCGCGCCCTCGCGCCTCTCCTCTCGCAGCGTCTCTCTCACCGTCGTGCGCGACGGCGTGCGACACGACGTTCGCGGACAAGTCGGCGAGACGCTCGCCAACGCCCTCGCGCGAGACGCCGCGCTCGCGTCCGCCGTGCCCGTGGTGAGCATCGAACGAGGGCCCGACGCGCACGTGTACATTCCGGATGAATTTTTGGCCAAAATGCCGCCGTTAGACGCGGATGACGTGGATAAATTGGAGGATGTGGCGATCGATATGGGGAAGAACTCGAGGTTGGCGAGTCAGGTGACGCTGTCGAGCGAGTTAGACGGATTGGTGGCCGCCATCGGGAGGGCGTACGCCGAGAACCCCATGTAAGTGAACATTACAAACCTTAGTCTATATCCTTCTTCTCTTCGTCTTCGTCTTCGTTCGCGCGCGTGCGGGCTAGCGTGGTGTATGAATTACAAATCGCGACGGTTTCGCCGCTATGATGGTCGGCCGTGGGGGAGATTGCGGAAGAGGGCCGAAGATGGTTTCTGACGTTTCGTCGTCGCCGCGGCGACGCGACGTGGCGGGCCGTCGTCGTCTGAATCGGAGATGACGATGACGTCGGGTACGGGCGCGCGTTTCTTCACCGGTGCTGGTTCGTTCGGCGCGCTGAATCCTGCGGCTTCGCGAATCGCGCGTTTGAGTTCCTCCTCCTCGTCGAGCTCGGAATCGTCGTCCGCCGCATCCGCCGCCGCCGAGGCGGGGTCGGATTTAATCGACTGCACGTTGGGCGAGTCCGCGTCCGCGACGCCCACTTTCGTCACCGTGCTCGCGGGACTCGAGTTGGCGGTGTCGAGCTTCCACGTAATCTTCGTTCCGGCGATCTCCGGCGTGTACCATATCGATTGCGTCGCGTCCAACGCCTGCGCGCCCACCTCCTCTCGAGGTCGCCATCGCCCATCCTTGTCCATCTCGACGCGCGTGGCTTTGTGCAAACCTCTCTCGCGCATGATATCCACGCATCGTTTCAAGAAACTATCGATCCGTAAATCCGACGGGCCTCCTTTTTTACCGCACTCGGGACAGGACCACTTTCGACTCACCGTGTTGAGTCGCAAGAAACTCTGCGCGTCGAAGGTGTGTAAACCGACGCACCCGGACAATCGCGCCGGTTGTTCGCACACGTGTCCACTGATGGGACATCGGAGCGACACGACGGCGATGTCCTCCATGATGATATCGTCGTCCTTCTTGGAGAGTCCTAAACATTTGAGCGCGTGTTTCAGCGCGACGGTTTCGGACGACGCGCGCGGAATGCACGCCGCGACTTCGTCCAACGAACGTTTGCGAACGATGCGCAGAGCGATCATGAACGCGCCGCGTCTGTCCCTGTGGAACATTCTAAAATGGTTGGAGCCGCTTCGCAATCGAGACGCCGGAATGCGCACCGCGGGATCTCTCGTCGATTTGGTGACGCTCTTGACGGTGGAGCGCTTCACGACGGACAAGGTGTGGTCGTTCGCGGTCAGATAGACGTCGAGAGGCCACTGCATGCGCTCCTTGACGTCATCGTTCGCGAGTAGGCACACGGCTTGCAATTCAAACTCGCCTTCTCGCTGTAAACAGTGTAAATCCGTCGCCGAGAGGAAGAAGCACTGTTGAAACGTCTTCATCGGAATGACTTTTTGCGGCTTGACTAAATCTCCTGGAGGGTACGACGGGTTATCCTGGGATGAGATCATCTCGTGCATGGGATCAGCCTTGGCCAATCGCGTGTAAAATGTTCGTTCCTCGGGCGTCGTTCCCGGCGCGTTCTTGGCGGGCGTCTTCGCCTTGGCCGCCTTATCGGCGGCGATGGCGCTCGTCAACTTACCGGCGGGCACCGGCGAGATGCGCGCTAAATCGGCGCCGAACATTTCACCACGAGCCGCAGTCGTCGTCGCCACCGCGGCCGTCGCCGTCGGCGGCGGCGTACGCTCGCGCGCGTCCCCTGGCGTCGACGCCGTCGCGTCGCCTCGTCCCTCTCGGGCCGGCACGAGCGGTCGCGGCGCCAACATCTCCTCTCGCGTCGGCACGATCAACGTCCGCCACAAATCCGCCTCCAACGTCCCCAACCGCTCCTTCTGTTCGTGCGCGGGCCATCTCTTCCACTGTTCAATTTTCGGCCACAGCGCGCGCGCGTTCACCACCGGATGATTCGTCCACAGCGTCCGACTCTTCGGCTCTATCGTCTTGTCGAATTCATTCAAAAATTTCCGCACCATCAAATCCACGTCATCCGCGTTCGAATTCAACAACAAATACGCCTTGACGTGCGTCGCCACCGCCGTCTCATAATAACCATCCACTCCACCGCAATTCGCGCGCGGATACCGTCGTCGCCACTCCGTCAATTCGCTCTCCGTAAACTCCTTGGGCTCGCCCCCGCCCACCTCCGCCGTCGACACGTGCACGAAACACTCCTCGAACCGTTCCCCCATCACCGCCAACCACCGCCCGACCGCGTGCCCCAAATCACACGATCGCGTCACCCCCCTCGTGAACCCTCGACGCATCTGCGCGCACATCAACCGCACGATGGTCCCCTTGACGTCCGCCTTGCGCGCGCCCTGGTCCTCCATCAACGCCTTGAGTTGGTCGATGGTGCACTTATCCAGCGCGCGCGCGCACTCGCTCACCTTCTCCCTCAACAACACGCACGTCAGGTGTTCACACGACGTCCTTCGCTCGAACGTCGCGACGTCGCACGGGGAATCGCGGTGCGCGAGCGACCGCACGCGTCGAAGTCGGTCCTCGACGTCGGTGATTCGTCGCGAGCGTTCCTGGGGCGGGACGAGCGCGGACATGACAAAAAAAAAAAATCAAAACGACGACGACAGAGGCGAACCGTTCCTTCGTTCGAGCGCGTTCGTCTCCGCGTCGCCGTCGTCGCGTGACGCGCGCGGCGGCGATTCGGTCCCCGAGACCGCGCCAGAAAAACATACATTTCCCGAGACGCGCCAACCACCGAGTGCCCCTTGTGTACACGAATCACGACCCGTCCCATGAGTCACGACCGGTCGTTGTGCCCAATCTCCGCCGCCAGCGTCGACCGACGCGACGCGTCGTCGGCGCGCTCGGGGACGACGCGAGCGCGCGACGCGCGCGAACGGCGAGGCGACGACGAGGTGAGGTCGACCGTCGGTCGGTCGATTCTCGGTCGAGACGCGCGAGTCGCGAGTCGCGCGACGCGAATCCGCGGAGATTCCATCCATTCATTCGTTGGATTGATTGCATCATCCGACCGATCGTCGAGCGCGCGCGGGGACGACGACGACGACGACGACGACGACGAACTCGATGACGACGACGGCGACGAACTCGATGACGTCGACCGCGCGCGCACCGACGCGCGCGTCTCTCGGGGTTGGACGGGAACGCGCGCGCGCGAGGACGCGCGGCGGAGGCGCGGCGGCGAGACGAGAACCGCGCGCGCGGAGGCGTCGTCGTCGCGAGCGGTGAGATGGGGGCGAACGGGACGCGGGGAGGCGTCGTCGCGGTCGTTCGGCGACGGGCGGTCGCGACGCGGGGTGCGAGGCAGGTGCGGTGGGCGAGCGAGGAGGAGGAGGGGGGCGCGAAGGCGAAGGCGAGCGCGCGCGAGGAGGAGGAGGAGGAGGAGGAGGAGGAGGAGGATGCGGTGGAACCGACGGCGGAGGAGGAGGTTGCGCGATTGGTAGAGGAGATCAAGGAGGGGACGATGCGGTTGGAGAAGGCGCAGGCGGGGAGAGAGGAGGGTGAGGCGCGGGCGAAGGCTTTGGCCGAGCAGGCGGTGCTCGCGACGGAGGCGTGCGCCAAGGACGAAGAGTTGGCGACGAGCGCGATGAATAGCGCGAAGGAGGCCAATCAAATGTTGATGGAGGCGACGACGCGCGCCGATGCGCTCGCCGAACGCGTGCGTAGGGTGGAACAAGCCGTCATGCAGGCGCGTTTGGTGCCCACGGATGACGGAAGCGAGAACGGTGAGGAAGTTTTAGATCAAGTCATCTTTAAACGCACGGGCAAGGAGAGCGAGGCCGAGTCGACGGCGCGTCAGCTCGGCGTCTTGACCGAATCTTGGTGGGAAGAGGATGATTTGACGCTTCGCGACGCCCTCGTGCGCGTGACGCAAGAGTATGAATCTGCAGACTTTAATCGCAAAGAGACGCATGCGGAACTCAAGAGGCGCGAATCGTTCGCCGAGGAAGCCGTGCAAGCGGCGCAACGCTCCAAGCAATTGTCTCTCGCCGCGCACGACAACGCCGACGCGGCGATGGAGAAGATCGCCGTCAAGATGCAAGCCGTGGTCACCATTCGCGAGTTGCTGGCGACGCTCGAGAAGCAACGTGCCGAGCAGCAAGCGCTCATCGACGGCGTCGCCGCCGACGCAGAAGTGGAAAGCGTCGAGGTCGTCGAGGTCAACGAGGAGGAATCGAAGAGCAAGGCTGACATTCAAGCCGACATCGACGCCGCGGCGGCGCAAGAGTTGGCGGAGAAGCGCGCGGCGGCGCAGGAGGAAGGGGAAGACGACACCGACGACGCTTCGGCGACGAAAAAATCGAGCAAGTTTCTCACCGCGGGTTATTTCTCTTCCACGGAGCGCGAGGATAACGCCGAGGCCACCGCGCTGAAGAAAACGCTCATCTCTATGCTCCTTCTCGGTTCCGCCACGTTGATGCTTCCGGTGCCCATGTGCAAGGCGGTTCGCTCCAGAATCGGCGCCACCATCGTCCAGGCGAGCAGCAAGGTCAAGACAGATACGCAAAAGATCCGCCAACGAACGTCCGAGCTCATCGAACGAATCATTCCCGCGAGTGAACGCGAGCTCGCCGCGCACGCCGCGCACGAGGCCGAAGAGACCGGCATGACGGACGTGCTTTGGCTTCTCTTCACGTCTGTGTTCGCCGTGACGTTGGTGAGCAAGATTCCGGGCGGGTCCCCGGTGTTGGGTTTTCTTCTCGGCGGTGCCCTCGTCGGCCCGTTCGGTCTCGGAATCATCACGCACGTCGAGCAAGTGAAGGTGCTCGCGGAGCTCGGCGTGGTGTTTTTGCTCTTTAACATCGGTCTCGAACTATCGTACGACCGTCTGGTGTCCATGTCTAAGTACATCTTCGGTCTCGGTTCGTCTCAGATGATGCTGTCCACGGCGGTCGGCGCCGCCATCGCGGTCGCGTGTGGTCTGGCGGTGCCGCCGGCGGTCATCGTCGGTTTGGGTCTGGCGTTCTCCTCCACGGCTGTCGCCATGCAAGTGCTTGCCGACAGAGGTGAATCCGCAAGTCGACATGGTCGCGCCACCTTCTCCGTACTTCTGTTCCAGGATTTGACCGTCGTGTTGGTGTTCATGCTCGTGCCACTGTTGGCTGGTCCAGACAGTGGTAGTCTCACCGCGATTGGTGCGTCTTTGCTCAAGGCGATCGTCAAGACGAGCGCCGCCATCGTCACCATCATCGGTCTTGGCCGCGTCGTCTTGCGCCCGGTTTTCAACAGAGTCGCCAAACTTCGTCAGGCGGAGCTCATGAGCGCGACGACGTTGTTCTTCGCCCTCGGCACCTCTCTCCTGACGCAAGCGCTCGGTTTATCCATGGAGCTCGGCGCCTTCTTGGCCGGTTTGCTACTCGCTGAGACTGAATTCCACTTGCAAGTCGAAAACGACATCGCCCCGTTCAGAGGTCTCCTCCTCGGTTTGTTCTTCATGACGGTCGGCATGACCATCGATCCGATGACGTTCTACAAGAGCGCCGGCAACATCATCGCCATGATGGTCGCTATCGTCGTCGGCAAGATCGCCGTCGTCGCCGCCGTCGGTCCAATCGTTGGACTCTCGCTCGTCAACTGCATTCGCGCGGGTCTGTACATCGGTCCAGGCGGCGAATTCGCCTTTGTGACGTTCGGCGAAGCCGTTCGCGTGGGTTTATTCAGCGCCACGCTCGCGACGCAGCTCAACTTGGCCGTCGTTCTCACCATGGCCATCACCCCGTACATGGCGCAGCTCGGTAACAACGTCAAGAACTTTCTCAAGAGCGGCAACGTCGCCGGGTTACAACCCAAGGAGAGCGAAGTCGACGATTTGAAGGGACACGTCATCATCGCTGGTTACGGTCGCAACGGGAAGATTATCGGTGAAATTCTCCGGGATAACATGATTCCTTTCGTGGCGCTCGATGTAAACCCAGAGATCGTCAGCGCCGGTCGCGCGGCGGATCAAAACGTTTACTTCGGAGACGCCGGTTCGCCCGAGGTGCTCAAGGCGATCGGCGCCGACCGCGCGTCGTGCGCCATCGTCGCTCTGAGCTCTCCCGCGGCCAACTACCGCACGGTGTGGGCGCTGAGTAAGAACTTCAGCAACGTGCACACGTACGTGCGCGCGGACGACGTGGGTGGCGGTTTAATCCTCGAAAAAGCGGGCGCGAAAGCCGTCGTCCCAGAGGCGCTCGAACCGTCGTTGCAACTCGCCGCCGCGTGTCTGCGCGAACAAAAGATGACCCCGAACGATATCACCGTCGCCATCGACAGTTACCGAAGACGCCATCTCAAGTCTCTGTCGTCGTCGCCAAAGTTTTCAGCCGCGTACAGCACCATCGATTACTCCGCCATCGATTCGGTGGATCAGTCCTCCGAAGACGAAACTGAATTATCTCCGGCGTGAGTCTCAAATGGTCTCGTTCGCGCATAGTTTTCGTTAGAAGTTAAAGTTAATTTTTTCTACAACTACAAGTACTACTGCACAGCTATACTCTAAAAACAATCAGTCATCGTTTACCCGATCCTAAACAGCACGCGCTTGCCCTTCTTCCCCTTTGTACTCTCGTCGCACGAAGACGATTCCGCCGACGCCGGACGCGCGCCCCACGTCGGCGGCGACGCGGTCGTCGGCGGCGACGTCCCCAGCGCCGGTCCGAAACTCTCGGTGGAATTAAAATTCAAACTCGGTCCACCCGACGCGAATCCGCGTCCGACGATGTTTGAGAACGACCGACCATCGATTCCGCGCGCGTCTCGCGTCTCTTCGTACATGGCCATGCGCTCCGCCTCGTCTTCGGTTTGTTCCGCCAACGCGCGCGCGAGCGCGGCGTCCATCGACGTATCCGGACCGACGCCGAGTTCGGGCATGGCGTCTCTCGCCGCTTTCGAAAACGGTTCCGCGCATGCCTTGGCTTTCGCCTCGGCTCGTCGCTCCTTCGCCTCGGCGCGCGCGTCGGCGGCGCGTCGGCGCGCGCGGCGTTTGGCGCGTTGACGCAACTCGTCCCCCGCGGCGCCGTCCAACACCGCGCGAGGCACGAGCGCGCGCATGTCCATCTCCACCATGACGAACTCCGCGGTGAGCGGTAAGTGACGAAGATGCGCCGCGCGCTTGCGAACGTCCTCGTCTTGCGTGTGACGCTCCAATTCGACGACGTTGCCTTCAATCTCGAGCGGAAGGTTTTCGTACGATCCGTGGTGTTCGAGGAGCGCGCGCACGCACGCGCTGTGGAGCAACACCTGTTGCCCGTCCGGGGCTTGGTAAAAGTAATACATATTCGTCTTCGTCGTCGTCGTCGTTCGTTCGCTCGACGTCTGTGTCGTCGTCGGCGTCGTCGGCGGCGGCGTTCCGGTCGACGCGGGGTTCGGTTCGGCGTTCGCGCGCGACGGCGACTCGACCGCGTCCTCGGGTTCCGATTCCGATTCCTCCTCATCCTCCTCATCCGTGAACGCTGACTCCACGCGAACGCTCGATCCTTTGAGATACGCTGCGCTGCTCTCTCTCGCGCGCCGCGGGGCCAACGCTGGGAACGATTCCGGCGGTTTTGTCTCCGTCTCCGTCTTCGTCGGCGCGGTCACCCCCACCGGTAACGCGCGCGCCCTTGGCGCATCCACGCCCTCTCGCGCGCATCGTCGCTCGATCCATCGATCCAATCGACGCGTTAGCGCGTCGATGGACGCCAACGCGTACGGCAATTCGCTCGCATCGCTCGCCTCGGCGAGCGCGGCGACGCGCGTCTCGAGCGCTTCCAATTCCTCCGTCGCGATGCCCACCTCGTCCCCGGTGAGCGTGTACTTGGCGAACGGATCGCACCCACAATCCGGAAGCGCTCTCGGCCACGTCCCTGGGTCGACGCGCGGCGTTGACGCGCGCGCGTTCGCGCACCGTTCCGGAACGTTTGAATTCCGCGGTCGCCGCACCAGAATGAATTTTTGCGTCTTCCCGACCTCGGGCGGTGAAATCACCCGTCGCCGCACGCTTCGAAGATCCCCCAATCGAATCTCCGCGAAACACATCGGACACGTCGCCGGTTTCCCCTGTTCTCTCGTCGTCAACACGTGTCGAGCGACGCACGGGAAACAAAACGCGTGCCCGCATGTCGTCATCTGCGGCGCCGTCGGCGCGTCGTCGAGGCACACCGGACACCCGATCGGGTCCACCGAACCCGACTCCACGCGAACGACGTCCTCCCACGACACCATGTGATCGGCATCGCGCGCGCTTCGTCGCAAATCCGCGCTGTCCGCGACGAGAAAACGGAAATTTGCCTGAAGAAAGAGTTCCTTGGCGCGCGCGCGCGAACGCCGCGGCGGCGCGCGATTCGTCGTCGTCTTTCGCGCCGTCGCGCGTCGATCGCGCTGTTCGCGCTGCGGATGCGAAAAGTTCAGTAGAAAGTCTGCGCGCACGGGCGCGCGTCCGACCGTCGTCGAATCTCTCGAATCTCTCGAATCTCTCGAATCTCTCGAATCTCTCCCGCGACGCCCGCGCGCGCTCGACGCGTCGCCCCGCCCCGCCTTCCCACCTCCACACCCTCCGCGAGCGTCTTCCCTCGCCTCCGCGCGAACGCGTCGACCCCTTCCCCCCGAACGCGCGGCCGAGGGCGCGGCGCGACGGATGGCTTCGAAATCGAACGGCGTCGCGTTCGCGCGCAGCGTCGACGCCTCCTCGCGCCCGCTCGCCGCCGTCGCCGCCGCCGCCGCCGACGCCGCCGACGCGCTCGACGTCGACGAGGTCTCGCGCTCGTCGACGGCGCGCGACGGTCGCGTCATGACGCGCGCGCGGGCGTCTGGCTCGAATTCGTCCCGAACGCGACACGTCGACGCGCGACGTCTCTCGCGCGACCGCGAACGAGCCGACGCGACGCGACGCGACGCGACGCGCGCGAAATCGTTCGAACGCATGGTGATCGCGAACGCGTGCGCGAGATGCGAGCGCGCGGCGTACGCCGCGGAATCCATCGACGTGGATGAGAAACGGTATCATCGGAATTGTTTCAAGTGCGCCGAGTGCGGGACGAAACTGTCCTCGGCCACGTTCTCCACGGTGTCGGGGACGCTGTATTGTAAAAATCACGCGCTCGAGCGAGGGGTGCGAACGCGTCCGAACGTCGGGATGGACGCGATGGAGATTTCCACGTACGCGCGGCGGCGGCGCGCGGCGAACGAGGCGCGAGACGACGCGAACTCGACGCGAGACGACGCGCGTGACGTGAAATCGACGACGACGACGATGGCAAAGACGATGACGGTGAGCGAGGCGTCTCGCAGAGTGAACGCGTTGTTGGTGCGCGTGCGGTGCGAGCGGTGTGAAAAGAGCGCGTATCCGGCGGAGAGCGTCGACGTCGACGGGAAGCGGTGGCACAGGGGGTGTTTCAAGTGTTTCGAGTGCGGGACGACGTTGAGTCTGACGACGTTCGTGACGTGCGATGGAGAGGTGTATTGCGCGAAGGATGGTTTGGCGCGACAGCGGGCGAAGAGGGAGAGAGACGCGGAGAGGACGGAGACGCGCGAGGAGGATCCGGCGGCGGCGATCGAGCCGGAACTCGCGGTCGAGCGGCGTCTCGAGGGTGAAGCAGATGCGGTCGAACCGACGGCGGAGGTGGTGGACGTCACCGACGTCGAAGTCGAGGCGGTGACGCTTGAAGCTCCCGAATCAAAACAGACGGAGGAAGAGACGAGCGAACCGGTCGCTCCCGCGAAGGATGCGCCCTCACCGCTCGAAAACGTCTCCCAGACGGCGACGATCGACGAAACGATTCCAAAACCGCGCGCGAACGGCGGTGGCGGCGGCGGTGGCGGCGGCGGCGGTCGAGGCCGCGGCGGCAAGAAGAAGAAGAAGGGCAGAGGTGGTCGCAAATGAAACGAACTATGTGTTGTACGTTATAATGGAGACTACGAATGATTGTGGAATGCAAGTGCAAGTTAATCTAAACTGGCTTTCGACACAACGAATTATCTCCTCCTCTTTTCGCGCGTTTTTTACCCTTTCGACTTGAGCACGGCGAAGAACGGGTGCGACTGTGCCTCCTTGGCCGTGATTCGCTCTTGGTGATCGTATCGCAACAGCTTATCCAAGAAATCGATCGCTTCCGTGCTGACCATGTGCTGATTCTCGGCGGTGACGTACTTGTTCCACGGCTTGCGCGAGTGTCGCCCGATCAAATTTTCAAAGTTTGGATCGAGTTCGATGCGATACTTGTTGAGATAGGCGTACAACTCATCCGTGCCGAGCACCTTGGCGATGCGCACCAGCTGATCGTAATTGTCGTGACCGGCGAAGAAAGGCTCCTTTCTAAAAATCATCCCCGCGAACATGCACCCGAGACTCCACATGTCGAGCGAATAATCGTAATCTTGCAAGTCGACCAACAGCTCTGGACCCTTAAAGTACCTCGACGCCACGCGCACGTTGTACTCCTTACCGGGATGGTAAAACTCAGCCAAACCCCAATCGATCAATCGCAACTCTCGCTTAGAGTGATCGATCATCACGTTGTGCGGCTTGACGTCCCGATGCATGACGCCCTGCGAGTGACAGAAATCCAACGCCTTGAGGAGCTCGTTGATGTAGTATCGAATGTCGTAATCGGTCAGCGTCGGGTACAAAACCTTGAAATCTGTGTTATTCACGTGCTCGAAGATCAAACTCGGCGTCTTCGTAGTCGGTTCTCGCACGACGTCGAGAAGTTTGATCACGTTGACGCCCCCGGTGAGATTTTGTAAAATCTTAATCTCGCGCTTGATCTTCTTCGTCTTCACCGGCTTTAAGATTTTAATCACGCACTTCCCCCCGTTCACGTGTCTTCCCTCGAACACCTCACTGTACTTGCCCCTACCGAGCTTTCTCACCACCTCGTAATCGTCCTGCTCGCCCCACTGCACGCTGAGCGCCTCGTAGTCCCAGTACTCGCGCGGCTTTTCGTCGTTCGCCTCGGCGTACACGCGCGCCTTGGACGGCGTCGCGGCGCGGCGAACCGCCTTCCCGATCCGCGTGGACATGTCGACGCGACGACGTCAACGCACGCCCGTCGTTCACGCGTCCCCCAGCGCCGTCTCGACGTCCGACGCGTCGTCACGCGCGCGTCAAACGACGAGGTAGGTTTGCCTCTGCGAATTCTCTCGACACGAATTCTCTCGACCCGTCGTCCACCGCGCGACGTTCGACGCGTCTCTCTCGCCCGGAGACACCACCGAGACGTCCGTTCGCCGCGCCTCGCGTCTCCCTGACGACGCGTGTCCGGCCGCGACCCGCACTCGCGCGCGAATGTGACGAGATTCTCGCGGTGGCGCGCGCGCGCGTCTCCCCGCACTCGCGCGCGCGCGTCGCGGCGCTCGACGCGCGGACGCGCGCGAGAGAACGGATGCCGTCGCCCGAACGCGCGCGCGCGACGGCGACGACGCCGGAGGTGGCGTTTCGAGTGATGCGACTGCGCGCGCCGAGGTACGAGCACGCCGGTGGACGCGCGGTGGGCGCGGTGACGCTCGAGGAGGGGGATTTCGACGCGCGAGGGGAGAATGGAATGGATGGAGCGCGTCGTGAGGACGCGAGGGCGCGCGCGGGGGCGGGAGAGACGTCGTGGGCGTCGACGTCGGGGACGGATCGTCGAACGCCGGAGTACGGAGACGCGCGCGCGACGCGAGGGGAGCTCGTTCTCCCGCAATCCTTCGGTGCGGTGGCGCTGGGCGAGAGGTTCAGCTCGTTCGTCGTGTTCGGGAATTTCACGCGGGAGGGAGGGACGGGGGGAGGGACGGTGCGAGAGATTGGGATTAAGATTGAATTGCAGACGGAGCGACGGCGCGCGACGCTGCACGACGGGACGAAGACGCCGATCGAGTGTTTACGACCCGGGGAGAAGGCGGACGTGATCGTGACGAAGGATTTGAAAGAGTTGGGCGCGCACACGCTCGTGTGCTCGGCGACGTATTACGACGAGTCCGGGGAACGGAAATATTTGCCGCAATATTTCAAGTTTAAGGTTTCAAATCCGTTGAGCGTGCGAACGAAAGTGCGCGCGGCGCCGCGAGGTCGCGTGTTTTTGGAGGCGTGTATCGAGAATTTGACGAGGTATCCATTGTTGCTGCACGAGGCGCGTTTCGAGGCGGCGAGTGGGCTGGTGGCGACGGAGATCACGCCGGAACGCGGCGGCGAATCGGCGAGATTCGACGAGACGTCCGGTCCGGGCGAAGGTTTGCCTTCGCTCGGCGAGCGCGCCGTGTACCAACTCGACGCGCTCAACGGTTCCGCGCACTTTCTTTTTGAGATCGCGCGCGTCTCCGGCGGCGCTGACCCGTTCACGCCGCAGACACCTCTGGGAAAACTTGAGCTCTTTTGGCGAGGCGCCATGGGCGATCCGGGTCGGTTACAGACGCAAGTCATCGCCGCGGGTAGCGCTGGGTCCACAGATCGCGTTCCCGACATCGTCAAGATTCATCAAAGCCTCGTCGTCGATCCACCGCCCTCGGACGTCGCCGACGCGAGCACGGTGTACGTCGAGAGACCGTTCTCGCTCCGCGTCGTCGTCGAGGCGCTCGCGCCCGTCACCGCCGGCGAATACGTCCTTCGCGTCAAAGACATCGTCACCGGCGTCTACCTCGACGGCGCCCGCACCATCCAAGTTGGAAAGTTGGCTCGCGGCGACACGGAAACCATCGACCTGTCGTGCGTCGCGCTCGGCTTGGGTGTGCAGACGTGTCCCTCGCTCGCCTTGGTCGGCGTCGAGGACGACGTCTCCGCCCACGCGCCGCCGCCCTTGGACATTTTCGTCGTCCGCCACCTCCCACCGACGCTCGCGCGCGACGCTCGCGTCGACACTCGCGTCACCGTCGATGCACACCCCTCGGCGACGGCGTGACGCCCGCCCGCGCGTCCCTCTCCGCCGCGCCCGTTTTCGCTTGTACAATCAGCACATCAGCACCCAGAGCATTCGATCGCCGCACTTCACGTCGTCCGGCGCATGCTCACCTCGAGCTCGCCCGCCCGCGTCTTTAAAACACCTCTCGTCGCGCCTTGCACCGCGCGCGGTCGCGTCTCGCGCGCGTCGCGGCGTTCGGCGTCGGTGTTCCCGTCTCGGGTTCCCCTCTCCATCGCGCGCGCGCGGCCGTCCGTCGTCGTCGCGAGCATGGCGCCGCGTCGCGCGCCGACGCGGAAAGCCTCGGTGACGCGTTCGCGCGCGCGTTCGGCGTCGGCGACGCGCGCGCGCGTGTCGGACGACGCGGCGTCGAGGTACGGGTTGGCGGAGGCGGAGCGCGGCGCGACGCTGCGGTGGCTTCCGACGTTTTTGACTATTTTGCGCGTCATCGCCGTGCCGGTGCTGGCGTGGGTGTATTACAGCGGATTTGAAGGCGCGGCGCCGATCACCGGGGTCATTTTCATCGTCGCCGCGATCACGGATTGGTTGGACGGATATCTGGCGAGACGGTTGAAGGCGAGCAGCGCGTTCGGCGCGTTTTTGGATCCGGTGGCGGATAAGTTGATGGTGGCCGCGTCTCTGTGCCTGCTGTGCACGCACGCGCCGCGAGGTGTTGCGCCGTGGGCGGTGGCGCTGCCGTCCATCGTGATCATCGGACGGGAGATCACGATGAGCGCGTTGCGCGAGTGGTGCGCGGCCAAGGGCGGCGAGGCGCACGCCGCCGTCAAGGTGAATAACCTGGGCAAGTATAAGACGGCGACGCAGATGGTGGCGCTGAGCGTTTTGTTGCTCGTGCGCGATGGTTCCGCGTTCATCGCGAACGGAGCGTACGACGCCGCGTTGGTTCAAGGCGGCGTGTGGTGTTTGTGGGCGTCGGCGGTGTTGGCGTTGGCGTCGCTCTACGTATACATGTCCGGCGTTATCGGACTCATGCTCGCCTCTGATTAACTCCAAACACACATGCATGCGTACAGTAATAATTACAACACTCTTGCATTGTATTACGAATCGATCTTGTCTGCTATGATTTTGAACGTTTCCTCGGCGGCGATTCTCGCGTGAAGCTCGCCGGCGCGTTGTCGATCGGGATGGAATTTCAAAAGGGCTTTCCTGTACGCTCGACGCAGTTGCTTCGCGTTCGCGTGCGCGCCGCCCTCGACGTCGACGCCGAAGCACTCGAGGGTTTCGGCAAGATTCATTTCGCGCACTTTCCCCGTCCATTTGGCTCTGAACTCGTGGCGAAGCTCCTCGGCGCTCTGCGCCTCTTCGGACGACTTGACCTGTTCCACACGAAATTTCTCCACGCGTTTCTCCGCCGCGCGAATCAAATCGATCGACGCTTGGTTCTTTTGTTCTCGACGACGACGCTCGACCTCTTCTTCCTCGGCGCGCGCGGACTCTCTCGCCGCGAGCGCCTTCGATTCAATCTCGAGTCGCTGGCGCGCCCTGAACGCGCCCACCGCGTCGCTCACGATCCATTTCTTCGTCACTAACAGGTTGAACACCTCCTGGAGTAACACGGTCTCAGTGTACGGGCTCTCGACGTCGTTCAATTCGTTTTCGTCTTCGAGCACGGCGCCGAGCGCATTGCACAAGTAGTTGGCGCGCTCGGAATCGTTTTCCGCCAATTTACTCGCGCTCACCGCGCTCTTCAACGTGATGCCGTGCGCGACGGCGATCGCGGCGAGCACGTCGTCGTTAACCGCATTTCCGGGCCCTTTACCCTTATCCACGGGTTTCGCGTTGACCGTCGACGTCGACGTCGACGCCGCGCCGTTTCGCGCAAACGCCACCAAATCTTCTATGGATGAATCAGAATTCTCATCGGCGAACAACGGCGACTTGGGAAACTTCTCGAGCAGCGGCGACTTGCCCTTTGCCTTGCTGAACGACCATTCCGTGGTCGCCTCGGACGCTCGCGGGGGCACGTACGGGGGCGGCGTCGGCGGCGCGCCGTCGTACTCGGGCTCGGTGCACGACGTCATCCTTCCCGGAACCACCATCAAATCGATCCACATCTCTCTTTCTCCCTCGGTAAATATCACTCGCGCCGAGTCTCGACCACAGTAGTATTCGCCTCTCACCAATCGACACGGAATCCCACACGTCGCCGCGAGCGCCTTGAACAAAACCGCGCGATGTCGCTCGCTTCCTTTGCTCAAATGCCCCACGTGCAAACAACAGCCGTCCGTCTCCCCGAGCAACGTCTCGCGATCGTTTGCCACGTCAGCCGCGAGCGCGGGATCATCAACCGCCCTCACCGATCCACCGAGTCTATCGCTCACCAATCTCGCGAGCAACGCGCACTTGGCGCTCGCCGTCGGCACGGCGTCGCACGTCTCTCTCGCCAAGACGTCGAGCTCGCTCAAAAACATATCCGTCCTTCGATCGACCACGAGCGCCTCCTCCCCACTCGTCGACGGTCGCCTCAACAATTCGTGCAGTTCTGGTAATTTCCCATTCTCCATCGCGTCGAACGCATCGCCGTGCACGTCGTAAAACCCGTCCGCCGACGCGTCCAAGACGTCCTCGGCGTCCAGCGCCTGGGAAATCCAAAATTTCGCCGCCAACGACCGTCCCGCGCTCCGCGCCGTCTCCGCGTCCGACGTCCCGCGTCCTCGAGAGTCGAATTCCAACTCCACCGCGAGTACATCCGCGCTCGTCTCCTTGGTGGACGCCTCGAGCGCTAAACGAAGCTCGTCCGCGTCGAAACCATCCGTCGTCGTCTCCGTCGTCGTCTCCGCGGTCGTCGAGTCGGCGTACATGGCGGCCGCACTCGATCGAGCGGTCGGAAACGACATTTCGGCCGCGTCTCGAGCGTCTTTGTGTCGCTTCAATCGCGCTGCGCGACGGAAGAGTGAACGATTAGTCGGATGCCCATTCGGTTAGACGGGACGCTTTTCGAACGAGATCGTCGTCTCGACGCGGATGAGGACGACGAGGAGGACGCGACGCGACGCGACGCGACGCACACTTGAGTGTTTTGAACATCCTCGCCGTCGCGCGCGCGGGAACGGCTCGAAGGACGCGCGGCGAGCGACGAGGCGCGCGGAGTCCGCGAGTGCGGACAAAGGCGAGACGCGTTCGCGGAAAGTCATCCGTGGTTACAATCGAGCGGGCGTGTGCCTCGTCGTCGTCGTTTACACCGGTCCCAGTGGTGATCCCGGCGGTGGAAACGGGGGCGGGGCGAACGGGGGCGGGGGAAACGCCGCCGCGGGAGGCGCGCCCGCGCTGGGCGTCCCGCTCCTCGCCACCGCCAACCATCCCAAAAACACGTACATCAACAACACCGGATACACCGCCAACGCGCGCCTCGCGTTCGGCACAGCCGCGCTCACGAACGGCACGCTCGCTTTCCCGCTCCACGTCACCGCCGCCGCCGTCACGACTAATCTAAAAATTTTATTCTCGCTCGCCAGACACAGCGCGCTCGCCAGACACAGCGGCACCACGCAGTATCCCAACAGCGCCACCGACTGTAAAAAGATGATCCTCCCGCCCAACAACAACACATTCGCCGTCAGCGCCACCGCACCGATCCCCACCGTCGCGAAGACGACGCTAAACGTCTCGTGCCCGTCGGGCACGCCCGCGCTCAGCGTCGCGCTCAGCGTCAACACGAACACCAGCGGTCCCCACAGTTCCCACTCCCGCAAGCGCGTCGCCCCGTTCGCCCCCCAATTCGTCGGCATCAGCACCGCCGCGCAGTTGCGTCGAACCAGCGCCGCGTCGCGACGCACCGTCGCCCACACCGTTTCATCCAACGTGTCCAATGAGATGTCTCTCGTCTGCGACGCATCCACGCGCGCCGTCGTCATCTCTTCGCTCGCTGCGCTCGAGAACAGCGGCGCCGCGTCCGTGAACGTCCCGTGACTCATCCTTCGTCGCGAACGCGCGCGCGCGGACGTCGACACGCGTCGATCACTGCCGATCATCCCATCGTCTCCTCGCGCGCGCATCCGCACTCGCGCGCGCATCCGCGCCCGCACCCTCGCCCGTCGACGCTCCCGTCGCTCGCGCGCGATCGACCGTTCGATGTCCCTCGCGCGCGCGCCCTCCGCGCCCTCCGCGAGCGCTCGCGCGCGCGCGGCGGCGACGATGAAGACGACGCGTCGACGACCCTCGTCGAGCCCTCTCGCGCGCGCGCGCGCCGTCGTCGCGCGCGCGAGCGACGACGCGACCCGATGCGCGCTGACGACGTCCGTCATCGCGTCCACGCTCGAGGACGCGCGTCGCGACGCGCGAGACGCCGCGGAGAAGGGCGCGGACATCGTCGAGCTCAGAGTGGATTTCTTGGGCGCGGCGACCCGCGTCGCCGACGCGCTCGAGACGTTGATCGACGCGTGCCCGGTGCCCGTCATCGTGACGTACAGACCGACGTGGGAGGGTGGACAGTACGATGGGGATGAATCGGAGCGTTTGGAGACGCTGTGGAGAGCGCACGAGCTCGGGGCGGCGTACGTGGATTGCGAAGTGGCGGCGGCGGAGCGGTTTTTCGCGGCCAAGCCGGCGAGCGCGGACGGGAAGACGTCGCCGACGAAGATTATTCTGAGTTCTCATAATTACGAGGAAACGCCGAGCGATGAAGAGCTGAGACGAATTCACGACGAGTGTTTGCGCGCGGGGGCGGATATCGTGAAGATGGCGTCGGTGTGCGTCGACGTCGAGGATGTGGCGAGATTGGAGCGATTGTTGCGAGAGACGAGAGACGCGGCGTGCGAGACGATCGTTTTGGGGATGAGCGAGCACGGACAGGTGTCGAGACTGCTCGCGGCTAAGTTTGGAAGTTTCTTGACGTTCGGGGCGATTCGGAGAGGGGAGGAGAGCGCGCCAGGACAACCTTTATTGGAGGAGTTGAGAGATAGGTATCGCGTGCCGACGCAAACCGCGTCCACCAAGGTGATGGGCGTCATCGGGAATCCGATCGGGCACAGTAAATCGCCGGCGCTGCACAATCCGTGTCTCGAGGCCGCGGGCGTGGACGCGTGTTACGTGCCGTTCCTCGTCAAGGATATCAAGAGTTTCTTGAAGAATCCGCTCTTCGGCCGAGAGGATTTCGTCGGGTTTAGCGTCACCATTCCGCACAAGGAGGACGTGCTCGAGGCGTGCGCCGAGGTGGATCCGGTGGCGAAACAGATCGGTGCGGTGAACACGCTCGTGCGTCAACCGGACGGAAGTCTGAAGGGGTACAACACCGATTACGCGGCGGCGATCGATGCGATCGAAGACGCGATGGAGAGAAAGACGGGGACGCCGGCGCGCGCATCCCTCGAAGGTAAAACCGTCGTCGTCATCGGCGCCGGTGGGGCCGGCAGAGCGTTAGCGTTCGGCGCCAAGTTTAAGGGTGCAAACGTCGTCATCGCGAATCGGAGCATCGACCGCGCGCGAGCGCTCGCCGAGGCGTGCGGCGGCGTCGCGGTGACGCTCGAGGATTTGGCGAACGGAGGCGTGAAGGGCGACGTTCTCGCTAATACGACGTCCGTCGGCATGCAACCAAATGTCGACGACACGCCGGCGCCCGCGAGCGCGCTCCAAGGGTACTCGGTGGTGTTCGACGCCGTGTACACGCCCCTCGAGACGCGTCTCTTGCGCGAAGCCAAGGAGTCGGGGTGCGAAATCGCGAGCGGGTTGGACATGTTCGTCGGTCAGGCGGCGCGACAGTTCGAGCTCTTCACCGGTAAGCAGGCGCAGGTGGAGCTCATGCGCGAGACGGTGCTGTCGAGCATCAAGTGATGCAGGGGCGAGCGTCACAGACATTTTTTTTCGAGCGCGAAGCTTTCAACTTATAATACAAGACGAGTGCCAAAAAATGCGTGCAGTACAGGTATTTTCAAATTATCACGACGTCCGTTCGGAATCTACGCGAAGAGATTCCATGGCAACTCGAGCCGCCTCCGCCTCCTTACGCGCCGCCTCCTTACGCGCCGCCGCCGCGGCCTCCTCCTCGCGGCGTTTCAAACGCGCCGCCGCCTTGGCCGCCTCTTTCTCGGCTTTACGCGCCTTCGACTCGGCGCGCTTCGGGCTCTTCGGCCCTTTCGTTCTCGGCGCCGACACCGACGCGTCCTTTTCATCGCTCGGCGATCCCGCGGTCCTCTCCTCGCGACTCGCGCGCGCCGGTGCCGGGGTCTTCGGCGTCTTCGGCGCCTCCTCGCGCCGCGCCCCCTTCCCCTCGCGTCCGACGATCGGTCTCGCGAACCTTCGACCGCCTCCGCTCACGAATCCACCTCTCCCAAATCTTCTGTTTCCGATCACCAGTCTCCCGCGACGCCGCATCGCGAGCGCCTCGGCGGCGTCCGCCGCGTCCGCGTCCGCGTCGTCCGCGTCGACGTCGCTCTCCGACTCCTCCCCCGGGTCCTCCTCCGCGCCGGCGTCGTCCCCGCACCACCTCGCGCGCACGAGTAAACACATGGGTTCCTCTCGAAAACTCGCGCGCGGAGTCCCGTCGAGACCTCGTCGCGTGAGCGCGTGCGCGAAGGGCACCTTACACACCGGGCATCGCGTCTTCGTCCCCGGCGACGTGAACGTCGCCCACCTCGCGAGACACCGCGCGTGAAACGCGTGGAGACACGCGTCGACGCGCGCGACGTCCAGGACGTCCGGAATCGCGAGGCATATCGCGCATTCGCGTCCGGAGGCGTCGTCGGCGTCCATGGGCGCGTCAACGGGTGACGTCTGAAGAGGTGACTGGGCGAAAAGGGGCGCGCGTCAGACGCGCGCGCGGTGGCGTCGCGAGCGACTCGAACGCGTCGAACGCGGTCGAAAAAAGGACGTTCGAGATTCTGCGCGCGCGCGAGTCGAACGACGCCGACGCGGTGACGCGGATGGAGTGGACGCGCGACGACTCGGCGCGCGGCGGCGACGCGGTCGAGCGAGCGATGGGCACGGAGGCGTCGACGACGGGCTCGATGATGGAACCCGACGCGCACGATTGGAAACGATCGGGGAGGACGGTGTCGACGCACGCGCGAGGGCACATCGTCAATCACGCGGCGCTGTGGGCGGCGCAGATGATTTGGGCCTCGATGCACGTCTTTAGTAACCGCGCGCTCTCGAGCGTGCCGCCGACGGCGTTTTGTGCGTTTCGATTGGCGCTCGGGTTGCCGTTTTTGGCGTATTCCGCGCGACGAGAGGGTGGGCGCGTGCCTTTAGGGCCTCTGGTGCGATGGTCGATTCCCATGGGGGTGGCGATCGGGTGCGCGTATCTCTTGGTATTCGTGGCGAATGAGTGCAGCGGGGCGACGCTCGTGGCGAGCGTGCAGCCGATCATGCCGGTGTCGGTAGCGCTGATGAGCAGCGCGTTGGGATTAGAACCCATGGGTAGGATGAAGGCGTTGGGGGTGTTGGTGACCACTGTCGGGACGATCACGGCGTTGCGGGCGTACGAGGTGTTTCAGGCTGACGGGATGAATTTCGTGGACGCCGTGTGCCTGCTTTCGCAAACGAATTCGTACGCGTGTTACGTCGCCATGCTCGGCCTGACGACGAAACGGTACCCGTACCCACTATTATGGTTGTTCACAGCGACGCTCGTGGCCGAGATCGGGATCACGCTCATAGGTATTCCCACGTTTCGGTCGTTCGACGCTCGTTCCGTCCCCGCCTCGGCGTGGGGCGCCGTCGTCTTCGCCGGCATCGGTTCCTCCGTCATCGCTCACTCGCTCAATTCTTGGGCCATAGCGCGCGTGAAGGGCGTCCTCCCCACCGTGTACAGCGGCGTGCAGGTCATCTTCACCATCATCCTCGCGTCCATTTTCCTCGACGAGCGCTTCTCGTGGGATCGAGGCGTCGGCGTCGGCGTCACCATCCTCGGCGTCCTCCTCGTCGCCAAGGCCAAGTACCGAGAGTCCTACGACGCGCGACTCGAGACGAACAATTCACACGAACACGAACACGAACACGAGGCGCACGACGACGATTCGCACCATCCCTAGGCCCGTCGGCGGCGGGCCGAGCGCGCGATGGACGCGCGTCCCTCAAACCCACGAGTCACGACCCATCGAGTATCACATAGTAGTTAGACACTCCAATTCCCTACCAAATCCATCCCGAACGCCTCCGCTCGCGCCGTCCCCGGGCGCCTTATCCAACGGCGGAGTAGGGGTACACGCGAGTCACGACTCATGGGGGTACACGCACGGGAAAAGCGATCGATCGATCGCGCGCCTCGCCCCTCGTCGCCCGTCTCGTCGCACTTCGCGACGCCCGTCGTCGACGCCGCTCGCAGACCGATCTCGAGCGATGTCCTCGGCCCTTCGTCGTCACCTCCGCCACGCCGCGCGCGCGGTCGCCGCCGCGTCCTCCTCGGCGGCGCGTCCGCGCGCGCTCGACGGCGCCTCGGCGGCGGCGCGATCGTCGAGCGCGGCGGCGCGATCGTCGAGCGGCGGCGCGCATCGCGCGCTCGGACGCGATGTCGCCTCACGCGCCTTCGCCACCGGACCGTCTCGACACGAGAAAACGATCGGGGACGACCTCTTGCACAAACTCGGCGGATTGAGCACGCAAGCCCTGATCGACGGGTTGTGGGTCATGGGGTGGCCCACCTCGCACATCATGGGCGCGCGACCGCTCACCGAGGGACAAAAGAAATTGGTCGGACGGGCGGTGACGCTGCGATTTGTGCCGCAGAGACCGGACATCGCGGGGAGTAAACCGGCGGGGATGGAGTCTCCGGAGTACGAGGCGTTCGAACAGACGGGGCCGAACGAGTGCGTCGTCATGGAGAGCGTCGGGCCGTGGGAATCGGTGGGCGGAGACATTAAATTTTTGCGATTGGCGCAAAAGGAGTGCGCGGGATTGGTGACGGATGGAAGCGTGAGAGATACCGCGGTGTTGCGTGAGTATGGGTTTCCGGTGTTTTCAATCTCGACGACGCCGAGACAAGGACCGCACGTGCACCAGCCGTGGGAGGCGAATGGTGTCATCACGTGCGGTGGTATCGTCGTGCGACCGGGTGATGCGATCATCGGTGATCAAGACGGTGTCGTCGTCGTGCCGGCGTCTCACGCGCAAGAGGTGTACGACATCGCGCACTCTCGCGAGATTGTCGAAGACATCGTCAAGACGGAGTTGTCCGCCAACCCGGGTCCGCCGGGTAAGTATTACCCGTTCGTGAGCGGTAAGATTAAAAAGGATTCTCCGTTGTGCAAGTTGCTCGCGAGCAAGGGATACGACTCTAGCAAGTTTGCGCACACTTCTGCGACTCCGGGCGCGCGCGCCGGTCTCGGCGGCATCGCCAAGAGCCGTAACACGCTCGGCGCTCGCCGCACGATGAGCCAACAAGTGCGTCACAAGTCGTACATGCGCACCGACGCCGAATTCAACGAAGTTCTTGACCAATTCTCCAAGCACAAGGCGTGCGCCGTGCTCCGTACGGGCGTCGAAGGCGCCGCCTACAACGCCATGGACGCCGCCGTTCAAGGTGGCTTCAAGCTCGTCGAATTCACCCTCACCACTCCGGGGTGCCTCGACGCCGTCGAGCGCTTCGCCTCCCGCACCGACGTCTTGTCCGGCTGCGGTACCATCTTGACCGTCGACGACGCCAAGAAGGCGTTGGACGCGGGCTCCAAGTTCATCGTCGCCCCGATTCTCGTACCGGAGGTTGTCGAATGGTGCGCCGCCAACAAGATTGTGTGCATTCCGGGTTGCCAAACGCCGAGCGAATTGTACAGAGCGTACACGCTCGGTGCTCCGGTGCAAAAGCTCTTTCCGGGCGTCGCCAGTGGCCCGAACTGGGTTCGTGCCGTCTCCGCCGCGCTCCCGATGTTGCGCATTAACCCGACGTCCGGCGTCGAGATCGACACCGCCGCCGATTACTTGCGCGCCGGCGCCAACTCTCTCGGTTTCGTCGCCCCGGCGTTCGACCAAGAAGCCATCAAGCGCGGCGACTGGGACGTCATCTCCCAGACCGCGAGCAAGATCATGGCTGCCGTTCGCTCCGCGTAAGTGACACGCATCGAATTCTTTTAATAACAACACGCAAACGTGATTATTACTTGCGACTCGAGCACGAAAACACCGTCGGTCGATACGTCGGGAGGTACATGGTCGAGTACACGTACTCGCTGATGGCGTCCTCGCCCGTGGCAACCAAACGACGAATCTCATCCGGCACGCGCCCCTCGCGTGCGGCGGCTTCGATAACCTTCACGGCGACGTAGGCGGAGATATCTCTAATTCTGTCAATGGACGGGAAAATCGTCCCGGATTCGTATTGAGCAGACGTCAACATGTTAGGAATGGCCAGCGCCGCCGCTTGAAGCATACCGTCCGAGATGACGCGCGATTTCGAGAGCACGGCGCCGAGACCGAGCCCCGGAAAGACGTAGAAATTATTCCCTTGATTCGCCTTCATCGCGCGCCCGTCTATCTCGACGTCTTCAAACGGAGATCCCGCGGAAAAGATGGCGCGACCGCCCGTCGCTCGCGCCGCTTCCTCGGCGGTGCACTCGGCGCGAGACGTGGGATTAGACAGAGGCATGATTATCGGACGCTCGTTGATCGTACCCATCTCTCGCAATACCTCCTCCGTGAATAATCCCTTAACCGTCGATACGCCGAGAAGCGTCGTCGGTTTCGCCGCCCGAATGACATCCACGAGCGACGAACCGTCCGGTAAATCCGTGCGGTTTCGCACGAAACCGTGCAGGGGTTCACTCCCGGGTCCGTCCAACGCGCGTTCGTTCGTGATCAGACCGTCTTTATCCACGATGAAGAATCTCGCGTACGCCTCGTCTGGAGATAATCCCTGCGCCACCATGGCTTGGTGCAAAAATGTCGCGATGCCGCATCCCGCGCTCCCCGCGCCCGCCACGACGAACCGTTGCTTGGTGATGTCTTTTCGATGACCGCCCAAGCATTTCATCGCCCCGTACACTCCCGCGAGCACCACCGCCGCGGTGCCCTGAATGTCGTCGTTGAAGCACAGCGCGTCGCGGCGATACCGCTCGAGAATCGTATTCGCGTGCTTGGTTTGGAAATCTTCAAACTGAATCAACGCGTTCGGCCAGCGGTTGCGCACGCCGCGAATAAACTCGTCGATGAAGTCGTCGTACTCCTGGCCCTCCAGTCGCGCGTGCTGACTTCCGAGATAATACGGGTCGTTCAACAAATCCGGGTTGTTCGTGCCCACGTCCAGGACGACCGGGAGCACGTGTTGGGGATCGAATCCACCACCCGCGACGTATAAATCGAGCTTCCCCTGAGAGATCCCCATGCCGTTCATGCCGAGATCTCCCAGTCCCAGAATCCTCGACCCGTCCGTGACCACGATCACGGTGACGTCGCGCTTCCAGTTGAACATCATCGAGTTGAAATCTCCGCGATCCGCCGATGAAAAATACATGCCCCTCGCGCGGCGCAATAATTTCGAGTAATGCAGACACGCGTCGCCCACCGTCGGCGTGTAAATGATCGGCGCCAACTCTTCGATGTGTTCGTGCACGAGACGATAAAACAGCGTCTCGTTTCGATCTTTGAGATCTTGCAGATGCGCCCATCGCTCGAGCGGCGTGGAGAGCGTCACGTTTTGCGACCAAATTTTCGCCGCCTGTTGCGCCAGGGTAAAGTACCGCGGCGGCACCAATCCTCTGATTCCCAACCGTTCGCGTTCGCTCGCTGTCGCGCGGCCGTCTCGTCAGTCTCATCGCGAATAGAATCGAACCATCGGGCAATTTCGAGTCGTAACGGCGACGCACCGGTAAAACTCGTGCCCTTGTTGTAAATGGGATTATGCAACACCTCGATCCCTCGCGACACGTCCGGATGCATCACCACCACGTCGTCGATCGCGCGTTTCGTCCACTTCCCCCCGCTCGGTTCGCGCATCGTCGACGACCGCGAGCGCTCGTCGTCGACGTCCGGGACGGTGGAGACGCGCGCGAGGAACTTTTTCGAGAAATGGGAACGGAACGGGGACATCGCGCGCGACGTCGACGCGGCGGCGAGCGCGCGACATCGACGCGAGAGAGTGACGAGAGGTGACGTCGCGGACATTCTCGCGCGCGCGTTCGCGGGCGAGCGAGCGGGGCGACGTCGTGTGCGGATTACAACTGTAGTACGCGCCGGGCGCGCCGGCGACGAAACCGTCGGTTACGCATTCGCGAGGGGTTCGCGACACGCTACCCCACCTCGCTCTTCCACGCCGTCTCTTCTCGCATGTCAAACGGATGATTGAGGACGGCGCGCGAGCACCGTTTTAAGAAGGGCGCGCGGCGCGGGTCGCCGACCATGCAGTGCGCCTGGTCCGCGGAGCGGGACGGCCCGAGCGTCTCGCGAAACTTTTCATCCTCGTTCCACAGTCTCGCCAAGACTTGCGCCATGTGATAGTAATCTAATTCTTCTCCCAACGTTCCACGAACGTCTGCGTAAAACTCCGTCGCCAGACGCTCGGCGACGTATGAATTCTTCGCGGCGGCGATGAACCACACCGAGAACCACGGCCGCCTCGACGCCGGCGCGCGGTGCGCCTCGTTATCCGTGCGTTGCAACAGATGCGCTTGCCTGTGTACATCTAACCACGTGTTCAGCGGTGCGTTCGCTTGTAACGACGCGTCCGCCCACACGCCCCCGTACTTGGCCAGGAGCGCGCTCCGCAATAAATCCGCCTTGTGCTCCACGCGCAGCGCCGCCCACGTCTCGCCCGGGACGTGATACGCCGAACCCGTCTCGTTCGTCCCGCACAGTTCCATCGCCGCGCGCAAATCTAACGGTCGCACGTCAAAGTCTGGATTATACTCGATCCACGAATCTCTCGCGCGCCGCGCCGTCGCGGGCGCGCGGTCGAACCCTTCGTCCCACAACATCCAAATCACCCTCGGAATCTCCTCCGTCGACCTACACGCCTCCTCGACGCACCGCTCGGTCGTCGCGCACGCCTTGGCGCCGATCACCGTCTGCACGCACGATCGCAACGGCGCCGAGCGCGCGATGTTCACCGTGAGCGCGATGAACGGGGAGATGAGGATCACGAATCCGAACACCCATTTCCGCTGTCGAAGCGTGAGCGAGGCGGACGACGACGATTTACGCGACGCGCTCGCGTCGTCGTCGACGCGTCGATCGTCGTCACCGTCGAGGAGGGCGGCGCTTTCGTCGCGATCCATGACGCGCGCGTCGGGCGATGAGGCTCGGGACGCGTCTCGGCGCGAAGGCGCGAAGGCGCGTACGGGAGGTTTACACGCGCGCGACGCGACGACGGGCGACGACCGGCGACGATGGATCATCTGAGCTTGTCTCTCACGTCCTTGGCGTCGCCGTACCAGTGCTCGAAGACGCCGATGGCGTGATGGATGATTTCGAGTCGCCGCGCGAGGGTCGTCGCGGCGGCGGCGGCGCGGTCGAGCGGCGGGCACCTCGCGTCGGCGCGAGACTCGGCGACGCCTCGCTTTCGAAAGACGAAGGCGACGCTCGATCTCGGGTCGTCGGGACTGTCGGGGTGACACGCGCTTCCCCAGTGGATGATGTTTCCGGCCCAGGCGAGGAGCGCGCCCGGTTGGACGGGGGCGAGCGGCGCGGCGGCGCCGCGAGGCACCCCGGGCGCGGATTTGGCGGCGTCGGTTCGACCGCCGTCTTCGTCGTGTTTTTTGGAGACGATGTACATGCATCCGTTCGTCTCGGTGACGCGGTTTAAAGGAAGCCAGAGACTGAGAACACGCGTGCCGTCCTCGCCGACGGCGTCGTCGAGCGAATAATCACGATGCGGCACGCCGAAATTGTTCCCGATGTATCTCTTCCCGGACGCGCACTTTTCCAGCTTGAACGCCGCGACGGACGGTTCGAGCACGCACTCACCGCCGAGTAATACCTCGGCGTGGGCGAATAATCGATCGATGACGCGCCACGCGACGTCGGAGACGAAGACGCACGCCGGAGGCCACGACGCGGCGACCAACGCGTCGACGCCTCGTCGCAACGCGTCGACATCCTCTCTCGGGACGACGACGTCGCCCCACACGTACCCATCGTCTTCGAGCGAACGAACGTGTTTCTTCGTCTCGCTCGCGTCGACGGCGGCGACACCGACGCCGAGATCACCGCCGTCGGCGACGGAACACCCGTGCGCGGCGAGCACGCCGTTCCAATACGCGGCGTCGAACACGTTCGGGGACGACGAACACGGATCCGCGTCGGCGTCACCGAACGCGTCCCACGCGGCGTTCCGATCGTCCTTCGCGGGGGGCACGTCCTCGATCTCGGCGGCGGCGTACTCCAAGACGGTGACCCCGGCGCGTTCGTCGCGCGAGGCGAGTCTGTACGGAAATCGCGCGGCGTCCGCGCCGCCGAGTTTCCCGACGACTCGCTCGTGCCACTCTTTCGGATCGAACGCTCGTTCCGTGGACGACGACGACGCGGGAAGCACGCACGCGATGTCATCGGGTCGAAGTTTGGAGCTCAGACTCTCTCGCGCGCGTTTGTCGGGTCGCGTCTCGACGTCGTCTCGTGTGGCGTCGGCGGCGTCTCGCAACACCGCGGCGCGGCGCGTCTCCATCATCTCCAACGCCTCGGGCGTCGCGGACGAGAACGCCATGACGCCGTCATCGGTGATGATCGCGCAGAGCGCGTCCCACACGTCGCGAGCGTCTCCGTTCGGCCACCGACCGATGACGACGTCGTAGCGGTCCCGCGGCGCAGCGGCGGCGACGGCGGCGAAATCCCGACGCCACACTCGTACGTCTCCGGCGTCTCCCGGCGTCGCGACATCCTCGAGGTCATCGCATCGCGTGCACTCGAATCCAAAGTGTTTCATCGCGAAATCGACGACGACGCCGTTTGATTCCACGACGTCCACGCGCGCCGACGGCCAATACGCGCGAAGAAACGACGGCGTCGCGCCCGCCGCGCACGACGTCATCAACACTCTCGGACTCGGCGACGACGACGCCATCATCGCCGTCGCCACGTACGTCGCGTCTCTCCAGGAATCGAGCGCGACGCCGAGGGGTTCGTGCGGATCCTTCTCCGCCTCCACCGGCCCGTCGCTCCCTCGCCACGCGCCGACGACGAGCGCGCGGACCCGCTCGCCGACGGATCCGTCCTCCACCGCCATGTCGAGCACGCTCACCGCCGGACGACCCTCTTCCTCGCGCTCGCAGACGTGATCCACCACCTCGACGCTCCACGCCAGCGCACCCGTGCGCTCGTTCACTCCCAACGGTGTCACCGACGTCAACGTCTCGAGCAACGCGCCGAACGCCCACGCGTCCTCCGCGTCCGCGTCCTCCTGCGCGCGAAGCCTCGGCACGGTCGCGCTCGCCATCCCGCTCCGAGAGTCCACGAACAGCGCTTGTCCACTTTCTTCGTCCAACTCGAGCTGATACCCCTCGTTCTCGAGTAAACCGTTCGCGACGCCGCCGAGCTCGCTCAGCGCCAAAAGCGCGGCGTCGCCCGCCGCGACGACGTCCTCGGACTCATCCTCCGCGGGCGCCGCCGTCGACGCGTCTCTGCGCACGAGTTGCACCGAACGCAACAGAGGCACGACGACGCCCGCGGCGCAGAGGGCGAGCGCCCACTCCGCGCCGCGCGCCTCGGCGCCGATGTCGAGCTCGAGGAGAGACTCAGCCGCCGCCGCGCGCTCGGAGGCGTTCGCGGACGAGAGGGCGATCGCGCTCGCGCGAAGCGCGCGCGCGGTGGACGCGTCGGATGAGGTTCGATCGCGGGGTGCGTCTTTGGGTGGGTCGTTCGACGCGGACGGGCGCATGAGGCGCGAGGAGTGGGTGTCTGAGGAAATGCGCACTTTTTCGAGCGGGACGGGACGGGACGAGACGCGGAGGGTGGACGGGCGACGACGGCGGTGAGGTGGGTTCGCGCGATCGGTGACATCGCGTGTGTTCACTCGCGTGTTGTTACGTTCGTGCGCGTCGCGCGTATTCTATCCAGACGATGTCGCCGTCGCGTTCGGGGACGAGCGCCTCGAAATGTCCCGGAAAATGTTTCACGGCGAGCGCGGGAATGGCGCCCGCGTGACGAGAACCGCGACATTTGTCGCGCGCCGCGCGCATCTTCTTCGAGGGACCGACGTGAAGCGTGAGCGTCCATTTCTTCGTGTTCCAACGCACGTTGACGCCGTCGCACACGCCGCCGGCGTGGTACTTTGGCGCCATCCGTATCGGCTCGTCTCTCGTCGCCAAATCCGGCGTCGCCACGTAGAAGGGCGTCTTGGTCCAAACGGTGGTCTCTTCCTCCGATGCCTCCACGCAGACGATCGCGACGTCATTCAAAGTCGCGATGGCGCACAGTTCGGCGTCCGTGCCCCAGTATCTCGTCCATTTCGTCGTGGCGGCGTACTTGGCGGCGTCGGCACGCATGTGCCTGAGATACACTTTCCATCGCTTGTCGTCGCTCGACCGCTTCAGTTTACCGCGTCGTAAATAATCTCGTCCCTCTTTACCGTTCAGAAGGAGGTTATGAAGCGTGAGAACGTCGCGAGGATCGTCCATTCGCCGCTTTCGCTCGTCCAGGCGGTCGCACATCATCGCTCTGATTTCGTTCCACTCCAATCCGCCGCGTTCCGCGTCCCAGCAGCCCTCCTTCGCCAACACCTTGACCCCGTGCGAGATCGATCGGAAACAACAGTTGCCGTCTTCGATCACGTCGCGCACGCGGAGACCTAACGCGAGGGTTTGCTCGCTCCAGTGTTTCATGGAAAACGTCCGCATGCTCTTCCTGGACGGCGACATCTTCGGCGCTTTGAACTCGCCGACGATGATGACATCGCTATCGCTATCGCTAAGTTCTCCTTCGCTGGTCTCGCACGTCGTCGCCTCGGTCTCGTCGCTCCCGGACGTTGTCACGAGCGACGCCGGCGTCCGCGGCGACGCCCATTTGGAAAAGCGCGAATCCGCCGGAGACGACGGCTCGTCCACGTCCTCTACTCGCACGCGCGTCCCTCTGGACATCATCACCGCCGGTATCGACCCACCCGTCATCACCTGATGAAAAATCGCCCCCGCGAGCGTCGACGACGCCGCGTTCCCCGTCAACAACTTGACCACGCTCGACGGATTTCTCGCGTAATCGTCCGCCGCGGCGTCCCCCCCATATCGCTCCGCGTACGATCGCAACAGCACCAACACCACCGACGCTAGGGTCTGGTCACCACACGCCGCCTCACACACCGCCAACGCCCCTCGTCCATCGTTTTCCCTCGTCATCAACCTCGTCGCGTCTCGCAACCCGACGACGAGTCGAAACGTCGTCATCATCGACTTCGACGTCTCGAGGAACGCGCGCGGTGATCCCCCGCCCCTGAGCGCATCGGCGACGAATTCACCTCGAAGAAACATCGACCGATCGATGTCGAGACCGAGGGCGAGAAAGAGCGCGGTCGTCGCGCGCTTGACGACGCGAAGCTCGCGCGGGACGTTCGCGCCCTCGGCACCGTCGGCGACGAATTTCTCGAGCGCGCGCGCGTTCGCGCGGCGCGTGGCGCGCGCGATGCGTCCGTCGGGGGTCATCGCGCGCGGGGGCGGGGGGTGCGCGCGACGCGCGATGACGTCTCGCTCGCGGTCCCGCCGATTGATGATCGGTGACGGTTGCGCCGAAAATGGGAAAGATGGGAAAGAATGGACATTCGCGCGTCATTTCAAGGTTTCTGCGTGGGTTTGCGGGCGGTGATGGCTGCGTAGACGTCGTGCGTGCGTGTGTCGACGTCGCACTCCATGTCGGTGGTGAGGAGGAGTCGAAGGGTGACGGCGTTCTTGCCGGCGATTTTCGCGGCGCGCGCGACGGCGGGCGCGAGCGCCGCGCGTGCGGGCTCGGCGGATTCGACGACGCAGGGTTGGCCGATGAAGGCGGCGAGTTTTCGAACCTCATCGTAAAACTTTGCGGCGATCTCGGCGTAGACGTCGGCCTCGCGCGCGGGCTCGGAGACGTCGTCAGGGCCGAAGTGCTCGAGGTTGGCGTCGATGGACGCCTTGTAGTCTTCGTACACTAAATACGGCGGAAGTTCGACGCTCTGGAAGGCGCTGAATCGCTGCCAGAAGCGTAATTCTTCGCTGCTGAAGGCTGTGATGCATCGTCGAAGCTTTCCGCGTTCGATGAGCGCGGCGTACGTGAAACGTAACGCCGAGTACATGGAGAGTTTTACCTGTTGCGCGGCGTAGACGTATTGCGTCGTCGCCGTCCTCTTGGCGGGATCGAACACTTTTCGCTTCGTCGCCGCCATCAAGAGTTGATGCAAGTATTGCGTGTAATAGTACACCATGGGTAGCTCGTGCGGCAGGTACAGATCGAGCGAGAACCCGAGCTCGAGATGTCTGAGCTGCGCGTACGCCGTGAGGTGTTCCGCCCACGCCATGCAAGGCGTTTGCAACGATCTCAACGACGCCAAGTTCTTCTCGTCGGACGGTTTGGCGAGAGACTCGTCCTGTGCCAAATCGAAGGCATCGCACGCGAGTTGTAAATGGCTAAGCTCGCCCAATGCGCGCTTGAGCACGCGTCTGAGTCGCGTTCGATTGACGCAAAACGTCCTAACGACAATCGTCAGCGGCTGGATGCACTCGTATAAAAACTTATCCACCGCCTCTCGCGGGTGAACGAAAGACTCCTCCAAGGTGTCCACATCAACATCGACAAACTTCCACACCGACTGCAGGCCGACTTGGCCGATGTGCCAACCGCACAACTTTTTGTCGTGAAGCAACTCGGCGGCGGCGATGGCCAACGCGACGGCGCCCGGTCGAGCCGCTTGAAGACGCTCCAAAGAGTCGAGAATCTCTTGAATCACGGGAACCGATCCGCGCGCGCGATATTGAAACACCTCCGCGGCGATGAGAACGTCATCGATTTCTTTTTCAAAGAATTCAAACGCCCCGCGTATGCTCAAAAAGTGCACCTCTCTCTTCGGCGCTCCTCCGAGCATGTGAAGACTCATCTCTTTACAGAAACTCCCACCGTCCGGATCCCACCCCAACGTCTCGGACACACTCTCGTCCGTCGTTTCCTCACTATAATATTTCTTCATCTCCACCAATCGCGCCTTGGCCTCGGCCCCGAACGTCTCGGCTCGACGCGCGACGTCGTCGGTCGCCTTCCCAAAGGCGCGCGCCAAAACCTTCATCATCTCGTGATGCGACCTCCTAAACTCTAATCTCGCCCTAACGGCGTCCCTCTCTCGCTCACTCATCCCCTCATCTTCTGGCAACGCGTCCAACGCGCGCGCGATCTCGATCAAAACCTCATCCTCCGCGTCGTCGACGTCCGGCGCGTTCTCCGCCTCCGCCTCCGCCTCGCCGCTCTGCGTCGAAAAATCCTCCTCTTCGTACACGTCTCCCGCGATCACCACCCATCTCGCCATCGCCGCGCTCACCACCGTCGCCGTGGTGAACGCACGCAGCGCGAGATGACACCTCTCACCGTCCAGATGTCCCCTCGCCCATCCCGCGAAGTACGCGCTCGTCCCCGTCGTCGTCGCCGCCGCGTGTCCTCTTCGAAACGTCCCCTCGCACGCCAACATCGCGTCGAGCTCTCGAACGAGCGTGTCACCGGTGATATCGACCGGTGCGCGTCCATCGGCGAGCACGTCGTCGAGCGACACCCGCGTGGTTCGCGCTCCGGCGTCCATCTTCGCGTCACCGATTTCGAGCGCGCTCATGGCGTCAAAGAGGGAAAAGTTTTCATCGTGCACGAGCTCGCCCGACGCGAGGTCGGCGGCGATGTCGTCGAGGATGGGCTCGAAGGGGACCCATGCCGAGGACATGGCGCGCGAGCGAGCGCGAGTGCCGCGCGCGCGACGGTGTGCGGAGAAGATTGATGAGGGGAGACGAGGGCGGTGGCGCGCGGCGCCTCGGGACGGGACGCGCGGGGACGCGTCGAGGATGGGACGCGTGAAGGATGTGTTTTTTATCGAAGAATTGCGTGTGTTGATTACACTACAATCCGCTTTTACTCACTAATCGAACGTCTCGACGGATGATCTGATCCTCCGCCGACGCGTCCGCGTCTCTCGCCACAACAACCTATACGACGCTCCGCCGCGCTTTATTCAACCTCACTTACTTGAGCGGGATGAACTTGGAACCAGCGGCGAGACCGGCGCGACCGTGGGAAATCGGTCTGTACGTGATCGCGTACTCGCCCAAGTACGACCCAATCATCTCCGGCTTGATTTCAACCGTGTTGAACACCTTGCCGTTGTAGACGCCGACGACGGAACCAACCATTTCCGGAAGAATCGGCATGTTACGCAAGTGCGTGCGCACGGTTTCCGGCTTCTCCATGCCCGTCACCGCAGCCTTCGCCTTGCGAAGCTTCTTCACCAAGTTCTTGTGCTTGATGCCCAAGCCATCGCGCTTGAAGCGACGACGAATGCGCGCGTTGAAGAGTTGCACGAGCTTGTCGTTGGACAACTCCAATAACCCTTCGAGATCGGTGCCACGGTACGAGAACTTCTTGTACGGGTTCTTCTTACGCGGGACGCCCACGAGGGCTTCTTCTTCGGCGGACTGCGCGAGAAACAAAACACACGAGCGACGTCAGTCTTTTCCGTTCCCATCCCCGCGCGCGCCGCGCCCTAGGGCTTTGCGCCCAGTCACCCGCCCGTCATCCATCGCGCCATCCCCGCCCCGTCGCGCGCGCCGACGTCCCTCGACGCCATCGCGCGCGAACCCATCGGCGTCGACGATATCCATCCATCGTTTCCGCGTCGCGCGTTCGCGCGTCATCCCCTCGCGCGCGCGTCGTCGGGCGTCGCCCATCCTCGCGCGCGCGATCGCGAAAACCCCAGGGAGAACGCCATCGCGCGCGCGTCGCCGATGACCGACGACGGCCGACGCCGACGCGCGCGCGAGGACGCGCGAGTCCAATCGAATCATTCGCATCGCGCGCGTCGAGCGTCGCGCGCACGCACCATTCTCGCCGTTCGCTGCGTCGAATAGAGACGGATCGCGCGCGCGCGCGCGGCGCCGTGGGTCGTCGGGACGACATCTGTTCCGTATGTCCGAATCCGTAACGGTCGACACGGTGGTACTCGTAGTGTGTGTACGCTTTTGTCTATGATACGGTATGGTCATGGTTTTTAGTTTTGTGTCTGGACGCATGGGTACGCATTGTACGGTGCGTGAAGCCCATGAACATGTACGCGTGGGTTTTTATGTATGCGTCGTCGATCCATCCGACGCCATCATCGCTCGGTCGACGTCATTCGGATGACGCGCGCGTGGACGACGATGTCGCCCTCGCTCGCGCCGATGCGTCGCGCGAACGCGTCGATCAATCCCCGACGCTTCATGCCCTCGCGTCTCGCGCGCTCGAGCGCGACGTCGACGACGCTACGGGCCGTGGAATCGACGACGCGCGAATCCACGCGCGAGGACGATGAGGACGACACCGCGCGCGACGACGACCGCGCGTCCTCGTCGACGTCGAGAGACGACCGTCGCGATGCGTTTTCATCCCTCGAGCGCGCGCTCGCGGACGCGGCGAGGTTGGGGAACGCGTCGTCGGACGCCAGGGGATGGGAACGCGTCGACGACGCGTACGCGCTTCGACCGCGAGACGGACGCGCGCCTCGGTGCGTGGTGCACTTTTGCGGCGGGGCGTTCGTCGGTGCGTCGCCGCAGGTGACGTACGGGGAGTTTTGTGAGACGTTGGTCGAGCGAGGGGACGCGCTGGTGATCGCGACGCCGACGCGCGTGGGGTTGGACCACCTGCGCGCGGCGGACGAGGCGTGGCAAAAGTACGAGCGGTGCGCGAGAGCGCTGAGGAAGACGGTGGATGGGTACGATGACTTGCCGGTGTATGGGATCGGACACTCGTTGGGGGCGCTGGTGACGGTGCTCATCGGATCGAGGTACGAGACGAGGCGCGACGGGAACGTGTTGATGTCATTTAATAACCGACCAGCGACGGACGCCATTCCGTTGTTTGCCGAACTTTTCGCGCCGGGATTACAAGGACTGTCGCCCATCATCGACGCGGCGAGTAAATCGCCTCTGCGTTCGTTACAGCGCAACGCCGACGCGCAGTTGCGAGAGTTTGCACCGCCGTTGATTAAAGAACTGTTGCCGATTTTGGACAATTTGGAGCCGGTGATTTTGGAAATCGCCGACGGACGCGCCGAGTTCACGCCGACGCCCGAAGAGTCGAGCAAGATGGTGCAAAAATACTACGCCGTGCGTAAAAATTTATTGATCAAGTTCGTGGACGACAGCATCGACGAGACGAGCGACCTCGCCGCCACGCTCGCCGGCGCCGAGGCGGCGGAGGACGTCGACCTCACCGTGCGCGCCAAACCCGGCGACCACGTCTTCCCGCTCTGGCGCGACACCGGCATCGACGTCCCGGACGAGGTTTACGAAGTCGCCGAGCAAGGCGGCGACATGCTCGCCGCCTTTGGCGACGCCTTCGGCCTCAAAGCCGACGACTCTCCCCTCGGTTTATTACGCGAAGGTTTCGACAACGCGCGTCGACAGGCGCGCGAGGCGAGAACGTCTCGCGACTCATCCGGAGACCGCGAGCGCATGGACGCTCTCGTCGACGAAATCATCGCGTGGATGTGACGCGCCACCCATCACAGCGCGCGCGCGCGCGCGCGCGTTCTCTCGTTGTAAGCATACGCGAGTCGCCTCACGTCTCGCCTCTCGAGCCCATGACGTCTGTCGCCTCTTCCCTCGCGCCGACGCGCGCTGTACCCCACGCGAGGAACGCGCGCGATAGACGCGATGTCTCCGCGTCAACTTCCGCGTTCGACGCCGCGTCGTGCGCGCTCAGTGGTGGCATCGCGGCGTGCGCGTCCCACTCGCTCAGCGTCCCGCTCGACGTCATCAAGACGCGATTACAGGTGGAAAAGTTTGAAGACGAGCGCGTGTTGAGCGTCGCGCGCGAGATTTCGAAGCGGGACGGTGTCATGGCGCTCGCCGCGGGGTGGGAGCAGACGTTCGTGGGGTACGGCGTGCAGGGAGCGCTCAAATACGGCGGGTTCGAGGCGCTGAAGAGCGCGGCGGGCGAGGCGGGGACGTCGGTGGGATTAGTGACGCTCATGGCGTGCGCGGCGAGCGCGGAGGTGGTGGGGAGCGCGTTTTTAACGCCGTTGGAGCAAATTCGAATCAAGACTGTTTCGGACGCCGCGTACGCGAACGACGGTTTCGTCGAGGCGGCGACTCGTTTCGCCGCCGAGCCGGGAGGAGGCGCGGCGTCGGTGTTGGAGAGTCTTCCCGTGATTTATAGTAAGATGCTGCCGTACACGGTGGTACAGTTGGTATCGTACGACGTCTTCACGCGCGCGTTCGCCGACGCGGGCGGCGACATCGCGTTGACGCGGCCCGTTTCCGCCTTCGCCGCCGGCGTGTCGGCGTCGCTCGCGTCGCAGCCCGGAGACACCCTCCTGAGCGTCGTCAACAAGGGCACGCGCGAGATCGAGGGCGGTGACGCCGCCGTCGCCGTCAAGACCTCACCGCTCGCGATCGCGGCCGAGCTCGGCCCGATGGGATTGATGACGGGATGGCGCGCGCGTTTGGCGCACATCACGTCCATCGTCTTCGTGCAATTGCTCGTGTACGACGCCGTCAAGGACCTCCTCGCGTCCTCGTGACCGCGCGTCGAACGCACGTCACCCGTTCCTCGTCTCCTCTCGGACTCTGCGTGGAATGTAATCGCGTCTCGTCTCGTCGCGTCCCTCACACCGCGACTCGATGTCGGCGCGGTGGTCCCTCCTTCTCCTCTTCTCGGCGCTCTCGGCGTCGCGCGTCGGCGCCGTGGAGCTGGTGCAGAGCAACGAGCGCGCGCCTCGAGCGCGGGTGTTCGCGAGCGGACTCGACGCCTTCGGACGCGACGCGTCGTGTCGCGCGTGTCACGCGCTTTTGAACGCGCTCAACGAGAATCTCATCCCATCGATCGCGGCCGAGCGCGCGAAACCGGCGTCGAAATCGACGTACGGCGCGTACGATGACATGATAGAGACGGCGCTGGCGCCCGTGTGTCGACTCTCGGCGACGTGGCACGACGCGACGACGCGCAAGGCGTGTGAGAAGTTGATGGAGTCGCACGACGGCGACGTCGCCGAGGCGTATCATCGATGGATCAAACGGGGGGGTGGAATCGAGCGAGAGGCGAACGGACGTCGAGATGCGAACGCGGCGAGCTGGAAGAGTGGGAAGTACGATCCGGTGGGATGGAATTGGAATTATGAAATTTGCAGTCGTGCGACGCGAGGCGCGTGTAAAGAGTCGCTCGCGATGCACGAGCTGGCGGAATTCGACGACGAGCCGGAGGGAGACGGAGAGACGCGCAAGTATAGATCGGAACAAAAGCCGGACGACGGTGAGACGGTGGACGGCATGCTCAAGGTGACGGCGGGGACGTTTCACGAGCAAGTGGTTCGACGCGCGGCGGACGTCGTCGCGTACGTAGGCTTTCCGAAAATGAACAAGTGGGGACACTTTTACACGGCGTCGGCGTTGGGGCGCGTGCGCGAGTTGTTTCAGTCGAACGACACGGCGAAGGGGGCGTTCGACGTAGCGTTCGTGGATGGGACGCACAACGACGTGCCGCCTCCGTACGGGAGCGATTCCGAGGCGCCGACGATTGCGATGTTCGCGGCGAACAATAAAAATTGGCCGCGGTACATGTCGGATATGAACGACGGAAAATTAACCGTCTATGAACTCTTACAGTTCATCATGCGAACGGCGGCGTCGCGCGAGACCGTTCGACACGCCGTGTGGTTATCGCAGACGCTCCCGCGCGCGACGCTCTACGCAACGCCGTGGGAAGACGACGAGCTCTAGAGACTCACAAGCATTCATAGAAGGAGGCATCGATTAGCGGGCATTCATTGATAAAAGTAAAACGCATCAATCGACTTTTTTTTACACGACTACTTGCAACCCCGACTTTTTATCGGTTCTCAACGCGACGGCGCTCTCGCTATCGATGGAACGACGCTCCCAGCTCTCGTGGACTTCCTCAAAGTATTGCAACCACTCCTTACCCGTGAGCACTTGTTCGGGGTGCGGTTCATCTCTACCCATCAACGCGTGCGTCACCGGTCGCGATTTCAAGTTACCCGTGTGCACTAAATCCGTCATGAGTCCGAGTTGAATCATCGCGCTCATCGCGTCCGTGTTCACCCAAGACTTGATTATATAATCATCTTCAAACTCCATGACGCACGTCCCCGTCCACTTCGCCTCTCGCCCGTTCAAACTCGCTCTAAAACTCAACTGCGCGACGACCTTATCCCCCTCTTCGATCATGTAATCGATGGCGATGACGTAATCGGGAAGCGCCTCGCGATTCCCTCGCACGTGTCGCATGTACGCGTCCGTTCCCGGTTCCGGGTTCGGGTTCGACGGATCGATCAGGACGTGTTCATCGCTCACGTACTTTGCCACCGCCTCGTTCGCGCCGTCTAAGTCGGCGTTGTTCCACACCTCGCGGTACAATCGACGGACGATCTGTTTGTGAGACGTCTTGGAGCTCGACCTCGAGGTGGACGACGAACGCGCGCGCGCGTCGTCGCCGTGACCGCGCGACGCGCGCATGAAGACGGCGGTGATGCCGCTCGCGACGGCGGCGACGACGACGCGACCGAGTCCGGGCATGGCGCGCGGACGACGAGTTGTGGGGACGAGGGGAGGTGGGCGCCGGCGCCTCGCCTCCGGCGTCGGGACGAGACGCGCGGGCGTCGCGCGGCTTCGGAGACGGTGGTTGACAAACGCGAAGTTGCGAAGGAATGAGTGTGTAATGTAATAATAATAAACAGCGATACGCTCAGCCCACGGTTTGAAGCGAGGGCACGTACGTCGGGTTGCCGACCTTCGCAAGGTGGCGGAAGTGGGCGCGAAGAGCCGACCAAAAGGTTGGGTATATTTGGTAGTGTAAACCGTGCTTGGCCGCGGCCTCCTTGATGATGGGGGCAAGGGCGGGATAGTGCACGTGACAGACGCCCGGGAAGAGGTGGTGGACGACTTGGTAGTTTAAGCCGCCGGAGAAGTGGGTCCAAAACTTGGACCCGTGCGCGAAGTCGGCGCTCGTCATGAGCTGCGCCTCGCCCCACCCTCTCTTCAGTTGGTTTTTCGCGTTCAATTTGAAAAAGTGCACCTCACCGACGACGTGAGCGACTTGAAACATGAAGGCGAGCAACCATCCGGTGACGAACTCGGTGACGCCCCAGAGCGTCAAGAGTTGACCAACGGATCGATGCGAGTACTTGGCCGGTAAATAGAGGTAATAAAACGCCCACCCGAACTTGGACCCCCAAAATGCGACGGATTCGCCGGGTGTGAACTTCATCACCTTGACCCAACCGATGCGGCCGGAGAAGAAGGCGTTGAAGTCGTCCACGAAGCACGACTTGAGCGACAACAAGCCGTACATCAATCCCAAGTACATGTGTTGAAAGACGTGATACGACTCGTGCGGCTGGTGCTCGTTGACGCGACGGACGTCCTTCTCCGAGCATCGGATGTCGGGATCGATGCCCTCGACGTTGGTGTACGCGTGATGCCCGGCGACGTGCTGCTGCTTCCACATGAAGCTCGACGCGCCGACGATGTCTAAAGTCAGCTGCATCGCGTGCAACCACGTGCGGTTGTTACCGTACGCGCCATGGTTTGCATCGTGTTGAATCGACACACCCACCTCTGCCTTACACGTGCCGTGCAACACGGCGAACGCCAACGCCACGCCGAAGGACGCCGTCGGCAAGAAAAACGATCCCCAGTGACCGACGACGATGCCCGCCAAAATTACACACGTCTTCGCGTACATCTCCCAGTGCACGCGCGGATCGAGCTTATTCTCTCTAAAATACTTGGCCGCTCCTCGCTTACAATCCGCGAAGAACGCGCCCTCCTTCAAATCGTCCTCCGTGTACTCGACGATTTCGTCGTCCATCTCGCTCCCCGGAGTCCTTCGCAAATCACCGATCCTGTACTTCTCCAGCACCGCCCGCGCGCGCTCCGGATGATACGAATCGAACAACGCCGTGCACTCGCCGCCCGCTTTGACGTAAATCATGTTCCCGCCCGGATGTTTCGGCACGAAGCGCGTCACGTCGTACACCCCGCCGCGCACGATCACCCAACAATCGCTCGCACTCGCGTGTTTCGCCACCTCATCCGCGGTGAACGCGCGCGGCGCGTCAACATCGACGTCTTCGCTCGCCTCTCGCAGCTCTCGCACCGATTTCCCCGCGCCTCGCGCCGCCAATCGCGCCGCGCGCGGCGTCAACGTCACCCGCGCTTCGCTCGTCATCGCGTCGCTCGCGCGTCGTCTCGACCCGCGCGCGCGCGCCGTTCAAACGGTCAACCGTTCAAACGCGATCGCGCGTATCGTTCGGCGAGACGCGCGTCGCCGACGACGCTCGCGCTCGCGCTCGCGCTCGAGTCTGCCGACGCCGCCCCGTCGCGATCCGTATACAGTATCGCACCGCATCCATATACATATTCGGTCATTCGAACCATACTCTAGTACTGTTAAAATCCAGGACTGCACGATCGTACACACATATACAAAAACGACGACACATCCCCGTAGTGTACATACCGATACACCTATCACACACCCATCGTAAAAGTGCGCACGGTCGTCGCCACACCCTCGCGCGCGCGTCCCCTCGCGTCCGCGCTCGCGATGTCCGCCGGGACCCTCCGCGCGCGCGCGCGTCGCTCGGCGCTCGTCCTCTCGCGCGCGCTCGTCTCCGACGTCTCGTTCGCGCGCGACGCCGTCGTCGCCGCGCGCGCGGCGACGTCTCCGCTCGCGCGCGCGCCCTCGACCGCGGGACGCGCCGGCGTCGCGCGCGCGCGAAGTCTCGCGGGCGCGACGCTCGCGCGCGCGAACGCGAACGCGTCGTACGATGACGTCGAATCCGCCAACGCGCCCGAGGTTCCCACGCGCGCGGTGACGGGGACGCGACCGACGGCGTCGACGCGAGACGCCGCGCGGTGGGTCAAGGCGAACGCGCGCTCGAAGACGTTCGCGGAGAGCGTCGAGTTGTCCGTGCACCTCGGGGTAGATCCGAAACGAAGCGATATGATCGTGCGTGGATCGACGCGTTTGCCGCACGGTACGGGGAAGACGGTGCGGGTGTGCGTGTTCGCGGAGGGGGACGCGGCGGAGGAGGCGCGCGCGGCGGGCGCGCAGACGGTGGGCGGAGACGAGCTCGTCGAACGCGTCAAGAGCGGTGGATCGGGGGCGATCGATTTCGATAAGGCGATCGCGGTGCCGGAGATGATGACCAAGCTGCGAGAGATCGCGAGAATCTTAGGACCGAGAGGATTGATGCCGAATCCCAAACTCGGGACAGTGACGACGAATGTGGCGGAGGCGGTGCGCGAACACTTGGGCGGACGCGTGGAGTTTAGGGCGGAGAAGAATGCCATCGTGCACACGATGGTGGGTAAGGTTACTTTCAGCGAGGAACAGATCGAAAAGAACATCGCGGCGGTGTACAGGGCGCTCTGGGAGCTTCGTCCAAAGGGGAAAGGAGCGCCGAACGCGAGCAAGTACGTGAAAAAGGCGTTTCTCGCGAGCACCATGGGGCGAGGGTCGGTGAGGATCGACGTGGCGGATCTCAACGACGTGATCGGGATTAAATCGAAGAATTAGACGAACGCGCCGCGAAGAAGGGTGATGATGCAATGATACGCGGTGTACCATGTAGATTTTATGCGCTTTTGCTCGTATTCACATGCACGTTGTGTCGCGTTTGTCTCGCTCGAGCAAAATCTTTGCCTACGTTTCGTCGGCACGCACGCGCGCCCGCCACTCTATGTTTAACCCATACTCACCTCTCTGCACACTCGCCGTCGACGCCGTCGACACTCGTCTATGCACGCTGAGAAATGTTTGTCGACAACCAATCGAGACCTTCGTAGAGACCCTCGCCGGAGGTGGCGCACGTGGACTGAATGAACCAGTGTCGCTGGCGCAACGAGTGCAAACCGAGCTTATCCGTGATCTCCGCCGCGCTCATCGCGTTCGGCAAATCCTGCTTGTTGGCGAACACCAACAACACCGCATCCCGAAGCTCATCTTCGTTCAGCATGCGGTGCAACTCATCGCGAGCTTCAGAGACGCGATCGCGATCGTTGCTATCCACAACAAAGATCAAACCCTGAGTGTTTTGAAAGTAATGTCTCCAGAGCGGGCGAATCTTATCTTGTCCACCGACGTCCCACACCGTGAAAGAAATGTTCTTGTACTCCACGGTCTCGACGTTGAAACCGATCGTCGGAATCGTCGTCACGATCTCACCGAGCTTGAGCTTGTACAAGATGGTCGTCTTACCGGCGGCATCGAGACCAACCTGCGTCATCGTCGCGCGTCGCGATATCGCCTTCGTCAGTCACGCATCCCGCGTTCGTCGAGACACACACCGCGAGTACACCTTTCCTTCACGCGCTCGCGTCCTCTCCCGCGGCGCCGAGCGCTGGGTTGGCATTCGTCGAATGAGATGATGATCCACCGCGTCTCATCGCGCGCGTGTCCCCCTCGCGACGCGCGCTCTCGACGCGCGCTCGACGCGTTCGACGCGAAAAAACTATCCGCGCGCATCGATCGCGACTCCTCGCGCGTCGACGCCTCGCGCGCGCCGTCACCGTCGCCAGATCGCGATCTCGCGACGATCCCATCCATCGCGTTCGAGACGATGATTGCGGCCACGTCGCGGTCGCGGCGTCGCGTCGAGACGAGGCCGACGCACCATGAGAATGCGCATCTCCTTCTTGGAGAAGAGTCGCTGGAAAAGCTTGGCGAACGTGATGCCCATGGCGACCGTGGACGTGCTTCGCGCGCGCGTGTGGGGGGACGAAATGCGTCGCGGAGGGCGCGGACGACGCACGAGTCGTCGTTTATGGCGCGTGGTGTGTTTGTATTCGATGGTGGTTTCAAGGTTTGTATATTGGGTTTGGGTGTGTGGGCGGGGAGGGCGCGAGACGCGAGCGGGCGCGCGAAGGATGCGAGAGGGCGCGTAAAGGATGTGAGAAAATCGATACATTCATCCTACTAGTCTATATTACCCTCCGGAGGAGCGTCGTCCCGGTCCTTGCCCCGCGCGAGAATGGTAGCTAAATACCGCCCGTGCTCCTCGATGGCGCATTGGAGTCGACGCTGCGCCAAGAGTTGATCGTGGAGTTGCTTTTGCATCTCCAGTTGTTTTAGCAACGCGTGGCCGACGTGCGGCATGTCTTCTATGATTTGATCGCTCACCGTGTCGGCCGTGGCGGCGGCGACGGCGGCGGCGGCGGCGGCGACGGCTGGGTCCGAGTCCTCGGGAATCGCCGCCGCGGACGTCGCGATACCATCCTGGGACATCACAGGTTTGAGCGCCTGAGCTAAGATGGCGTCCATGCTGTGTAATTGACCCTGAGACGCCGACGGCTTCGAACCTTCCCCGGAGGACGTCTTGTCCAAGAGTTGGGACAAACGCTCTTTGGTCACCGGTTCGTCCGAGCCCGTCCCGGCCGCATCCGCGAGCGTCAGATCCACTTCGCTCGCCCGTCGCTTCATGACCTGCGCCTGTTGCGCACGCGCTACTTTGATCATTGCTCGTCTCTTTCGCGCGGCTTCGGTACCAGCCTCCGCGCGCTTCCCGCTCGGCACCTCCTGTAGACGATACTTTTGTAAATGCGACTTGATGTGCTGAAGCGTCATGCCCGCCGTCGTCATGAGCGACATGATTCCCTTCGGCGTCGCGATTTCCAACCCCCCGAGCTGATCGACCGCATGAATGAACTCGCGATGAAGCTCGGGCGTCCACCGCAACCTGGCGTTTCCTCGGCTACTCGGCGCGTTCGCCGCCGCATCCGAACCTTCGCTCGCCGTCGCCGTTTTCGCGCGCTTCGCGCCTCCACCACCCACCGCCGCCGCCGTCGTCGACGCCACCGCTCCGCTCGCGCTCCGCCGCTTACCTCCTCCTCGCTTCGTACCGCTCGCCCCGGACGAACCGCGCGTCGCGCCTCGACTTTGTTTCCCTCCCGTCCCCGAGGACCCTCTCGCCGTCCCGGCGTCGTCCTCGTTCCCGTCCGCGTCCACCGCGGCGATATCCGTCAACCAATCGTACTACGCGTCACGCGACACCGCGCGATGTCACTCACCGTCAGTCATCCTCGAACCCGACCGCTTTCCTCGCTTTTCGTCTCTCGTCTCTCTCGCCTCTCCCCGTTCGCCCTCGTCTCCGCTTCGTCTCCCACCATCGCATCGCATCGCATCCCATCGCATCCCATCGCATCGCATCGCATCGCATCGCATCGAATCACGCACGAATCCCACGTCCTCCCCGAACTCGTTCGCGTCACTCCCCGTCGTCTCGAACAAGGGCCAAAACACGGCTGGGTCATCCTCGTCCTCCGCCATCGCGTCGGTCGGTCCTCTTTCGCGCGTCACCGTCGGTCGTCTCTCGCGCGAGCGACGCACGACGAGAGAGAGACGGACCGAACGCCCCCCTCCTTCGCTCTCCCTCGCGCTTTCCCCGCGCCCCTCGCGCCCGCGCGCGCGTCTCTACGACGTCCGGGCGCGCGTGTCCACCGTCGCGCCCGACATCCACCCGACCTCGTCGTCGCGCCCCGGTCGGTCCCTCGTGCCCACGCGGTCGGTCGCCACGATCCACGGTTTCATCACCGAGCACGACCCATCGGTGACCCCCTTCCCCGGGCCTCGGGCCTCGACCCACGCGCGACCGCGCGCGCGCGGACGCGTGCTGATGCGTCACGAGTCATGACTCGTCGTGGAGTCGCATCGCCGCACGCGGCCGAGAATATGCCACGCCGACGGACGACGTGCGCGCCTCGTCGTGCGCGCGCGCCGCGCGCGCGATCGATCGATCGATCGCGCGTTCCTCTCGAGGTCTCTCTGTCGGTCGTCGTCGTGTTCGTCGTCGTGTTCGTCGTCGTGTTCGTCGTTTTCGTCGTCGTTTTCGTCGTCGTTTTCGTCGTTTTCGTCGTTTTCGTCGACGACGAGGAACGCGGCGAGACGCGACGCGACGCGACGCGACGCGACGCGACGACCGACCCGCGCGTTCGTCGACGGTGGTGGGTCTCTCTCGTCGCGTCTCTCTCGTCGCGTCTCTCTCGTCGCGATGCGCGCCTCCGTCCACGCGTCGTCATCATCATCATCGGTGCCGAGATTGCGACGACGTCGAGGATGGATCTCGAGGGACGCGCGACGGGAGACGACGTCGCGCGACGTCTCGAGAGAGACGCGAGAGAGACGCGAGAGAGACGAGAGGTGTCGATCTCCGAATCGCGCGATCGAGGACGGACGAGGACGGACGACGACGACGGACGACGTCGATTCGATTCGATTCGTGATTTGATTTGATTCGTGATTTGATTTGATTCGAAGGATGGCGACGAGTTCGATCGATGACGCGCGGGAACGGGCGAGGAAACGGGCGACGGAGGCGGTGCGTGGGGACGCGGGGGCGACGGTTCGGGCGCTGGTGTCGGCGTCGGAGCGAATGGCGATCGGGGAGGCGATGCGCGCGCGAAGGGACGCGGCGAAGGGACGCGAGAGAGATGACGGACGCGCGCGCGCGGCGAGCGGCGTGGGGGAGTGTTCGATCGGGGAGGGGGGGAATGGGGTTGGAGAGAGGGGTGTGGACGCGCCGAGGATGAGGAAGACGACGACGACGACGACGACGATGACGACGAACGACGAACGAGACGAGGACGAGGACGAGGACGAGGACGAGGACGAGGAGAGACGCGAGCGATTCGTCGAGGCGATGTGCGCGAGGGTGGAGAAATCGCGCGCGGAGATTGGGTTGGACGCGTTCGATTTCGCCGAGGGATCGCGAGGCGCGGAGACCATCTCGGAGAGCGGTTTGGAGGACGCGTTGGCGCAGGTGGAGTATTCGTCCGGCGGGTGGGAGACGGCGCCCGAGGCGAGGAGTCAACACACGCTCGGGACGGCGTCCGTGGGCGCGTCGGGACGACCGAAGGCGCCGTACGCGATGGTGAGCGACGTGTACAGTCAGTTGGAGGGCGGGGAGGAAGAGGTTCGCGCGCGGGGCGCCGACGCGAAGGAAGACGACGAGGAGGGCGCGTCGACCGAATCGGAGGACGACGCGTACGTCGGTGGGACGCAGGCGTGCGAGGACGTCGAGGACGAAGCGATCGCGGGGACGCAGGTGATGGAAGATCTCGAGGCGGAGTTCGTGGGCGGCACGCAAGTTCCAGAGGAGGAGGAACCGGAACGCGTCGACGAAGAGGTCGCGTCCGTCGCCCGGACGCCGCCGCGCAAGGATTCGCCGGCGGCGTTCATGAGAATAGCGTCGGCGTCGATCGAGCTTCCTGAACGCGCGAGCGGGAAGAAAGAGAACGCGTCGCCCGCGGAGGGGAGCACGCGTCAGCCCATGTCCCCACCGAGACCGAAATCGTTGTGGGCGGCGGCGGCGGCGACGCCCACCGAGGAGAGAGCTCGTCGAGAGAGTTCGGAAGCGGCGAAAGCGCGCGAAACGTCGGCGTCGATTCCGCCGGTTCGCTCTGATGCGAATGATCGAGGCGCTTTGGACGGACGCGTCGAGTGCACGCCGCTGGATGACGTCATCGATCCTCCGAGCAAGCCTCCCGCGCTGAAACGTCCGGGAGTTTTGGCGGGAAGAACGCAAGATTCATCCATGGTCACCGCGTCGGCGCGGGCGCTCGGGTCGATCGACACGCAGCGCGAGGACGTGCGAGGGGTGGAGAACACCGCGATCGAGGCGGTGCGACGGGCGAGAGAACAGCAGAGACAATCGCTCGGGGTGGACATGTCGATGCCGCGAAACGATTTTTCTCAACTCGTCGACGAAGAGAGCGAAGACCACGACGATGATGACGTCGTCGAAGCGACGCCAGAGAACGTTTTGGGCGACGCTGGCGACGCACCCGAATCGCCCCCGAGTTCTCCCGACATCGGGTTGTTTTACTCACAGAGACCGGCTGATGAATACGTCGACTCGCCGCAACGACCACAAACGCAGCAGTCGCAATCGCCGTTAAAAGCTCAGCCTCCACCGCCGCCGCCGTTATCGCAACCAGAGGTAGAGTCTCCAAGAAGTAGAATTCTGCTTTCACAGCATCAATGGCGACAGCCGAGACGTCGCGCACCGCCGCCACCGCCGCCGAGGTTTGACGACGAAACGCCGTCGAAACGCGTTCGCATCATCGACGACGATTTATCGCAATCCATGACGCAGACGCAGCCGACGCAGGATTACCCGAGTCAAGGGGATTTCGTGGACTTCAGTCAGAGAGACAGCGAGGGTGGACTTCTCCGTCCGAGGATCACGAGCATACCGGCTCCGACGTTTGCCCAGAGGGTGCCTGCGGAGGAGCGCGTGGAAGCGCCGCCGCCCCGCGCGACGGCGACGAACGAACGCCGTCCAAGGAGCAGGAGGACAGACCTTTACCGACCCTGGGATGTCCGAAGTGCCGACACTCCAAGGGTGGGTGTGGCAGATGCAGGACAATCTTAGAGAACGCCAAGAAGGGGATTTGGCCGCGCGGGAGAGGGCGCTCGAAGAAGTCGTCGGTGGATTCCGTCACCACCTCGGCGAGAACGACGTCCAGGCGAACGAGCGGTCGCACGCCCGCGGCGATCTCGAAGACGCCCGCGTCAAAGACACCCACGTCGAAGATGCCCATCGCGAAAACACCCGCGACGAAGGCGTCGACGTCCAAGCGCATGAGCACCGCCTCGAAGCAGACCAAGCCCGGCGGCGGCGCGCGTTCGAGGACGTTTTCGTCTCTGCACTTTCTCCTCTCCGGCGTGGGAAAGTCGAGCGGTGCGCTCAAAGAGACCATTCGCGCGCACGGAGGCACCGTGCTCGACGAACCGTCGCCCGACGTATCGGTCAATTCGATCGTCGTCGTCACGCCGAAGATGGGGCGGACGATGAAATGTTTGTACGGCGTCGCCGCCGGCGCGCGCTTCGCCAAACCCTCTTGGATTGACGCGTGCGCGGAGGAGCGTCGAATCCTCGACGTGGACGAACCTCTCGACGCCGAGGGTAAACCTCGCGAACGGCATCGCGCGTGTTCTGGTAAACTCTTCCGCGACGTCACGACCGCCATCACCGGGAACGAGGCATTCGTCAAGGACTTTACGTCGCTTCTCGCGCACGCCGGCGCCGCGCTCGAGTCGAATCCGCAGACCGACCGACGTTTCGATTTCCTCATCACGCAGAGCGGCGAGAAGCCACACTCGGCGTGGATTCGATCGGCGAAACGCCTGGGCGCGCCATGCATTCGGCACGAATGGCTCGTCGAATCCATTCTCGCCGGTGAGCTCCTCGACGTCTCCGATTTCGCCGACGCCTCCGTCTCCGCCGATCCGCCATCCACCGATCGCGCCGCCAGACGCACTAGACAGCGATTGCACTAGATTATTCATCAACATTCATTTAGCTCCGCACACACGGTCTCGAACGCGCGCGTCGTCACCGAGAAACGTCCTCAAACGCGGCGAGCTCGAGCCTCGTTTTCGGTAAAAGCCGTTACCCCCTCGGGCGCAACGACACTCGGCGACCCGCGCGCGCGCTCGCGCCCGGTGACGCGCCGGGGCGCACCGCGCGAGAAAGATGTTTAAGCTCACGAATGCCGCCGTCCCGCCGTACGCGCGTCTGATCACGCCGTGCAGCATGAACCTCGACGATCCGCTCGACTTTACCACCAAGCTCGCCGCGACCGTCTTGTTTTGGGAAATCCCGCGCGCGTTGACGAGTTTCATCGTGCGTAAGACGTACGGAAAGGCGGAAACGGAGAAGGAGAAGGAGTTCGTGCACGTGGCGCCGGCGTACGTGATGTCCACGGTGCACGCATTGGCGGTGGCGAGCGCCGGGTTACGCATAGGCTGGGTGATGCTCAGCATTCGGTTGCCGAGAGATAGGTATTACTACAACTCGTCGACGCTGTTCAAGCTGTCGGACATGAAGTTTACGGAGATTGGGAACTGGTTGTTTTGTGGATACATGTTCGGAGATTTATTGCACCTGTTGTGGGAGTATCCGCGATTGGGGAAGGTGGACATGGTGGCGCACCACGCGTGCTTCATCGCGTGCTCCTTGCTCGCGGGTCACTCGCAGACGATGATGCTGCCGTTTTCGTGGTTGCTCCTCGGCGAGTTCTCGACGCCGATCCTCTGCCTGAGATGGTTGATTCAACAGATGACGTACGAGTTGAAGTCTGAGCGCGTCGTGCGGTGGGCGCGAGCGCTCGGGTACAAGGGCGAAGCGGTGAGTTCGGTGAAGAACGCGGGCAAGCAGTTGGAGTTCGTCACCAGCGTGGGTTTCATGGCTACGTTCTTCATCGTTCGCATCTTGTGCTACACGTCTGGTTTCTTTAACATGCTGTACAACTGGCACACGGGCGTTTTGGATCCGATTCCGAAATCCGTCACGAACACCCTGCTCGTGCTCGTCTCCTGCGGCGCGGGTTTGAACTGGTACTGGTTCTCTCTCATGGTGAAAAAAGCCATGCGCGGTCCGCCCAAGCCCGAGGCGAAGAAGGAGGATTAGATCGATCAAGACTGTGCTTTAGACCACTCGCGCCGCAGCGGCTCGATATCGCCCGCGCGACCCCTAGTACCATAGCGCGTCTGAAAAGCGCACGAACGCCGTCGACGCACCGCATCATCGATCTTCGCGCGAATCCACCCTCCTCGACCCCTCGTCGCGCCCGGAACGTCCGATTCAACCCGCGGTTCCCGCGCGGGCTCCGGACTGACTCTCAACTGTCCCCTATTTAAAATCTTCCCCATTACGCCGCGCCGCCGCGCGCGCGCACGCACGCTCGCGTCGCCCCGTCGCCATGTTCCAAGGCAGGCCGAAAGTGTTAACGCGCGTGCGGTACCACGGCCCGCACGAGATGGACCCTCTCGGCGCGCCCGCGGACTTTTTGCGCAAACTTCTCGTCTACACGGTCCTTTGGGAAATCGTCCGAGTCAGCGTCGTGTTCGTCGTCTCGCGCGTGCTTCCAGCGCGCGACGACGATGACGAGGGCACGAAACGCGTGCGTTTCGAGGCACCGAAGCAGTACACGGGCCTGGTGCACGCGCTGTTGGTGAGCGTGCTAGCGTTTTACATTTTGCTCGACGTGCTCCGAGCTTCGAACCCGGCGGATATGTATTATAATCGAGGCGTCGCCGGTGGGTTGAGCGACGCGACCAGAGATACGATCGAACGCACGAACTGGTTGTTCTTGGGGTATCTCGTGCACGACACCGTGCAGATCGTGACGCAATTCCCGCGTTTGGGCAAGGTGGATATGTTGGCGCACCACTGCGTCTTCGTAGTGGCGTCCATCCTGTCGGGCGTCTCGCAGACGATGATGCTGCCGTTCGCGTGGTTGCTCCTGGGTGAAGCATCCACGCCGCTTTTGACGCTGCGTTGGACCATTCAGAGCGCGAGCTTAACGATTAAGAGTCAAAAGGTCGTAAAAATAGCCAAGGCGCTGGGTTTCACCGGCGACAAGGTGAGTTCGCCGCAAAACGCCGGTAAACAAATAGAATTCTTCGCCGGCCTCGTCCTCGTCGTCATCTTCTTCCTCGTCAGAGTGATCGCGTACTCCATCGGGTACAGCCACATGCTCTGGATCCGAAGCAAAGGTCTCATCGACGCCGTTCCCTCGTCCGTCGCCGTGCCGCTCAATATCCTCGTCGGCGCGGGCGCGGGCTTAAACGCCTACTGGTTCGGCATAATGATCCGAAAGGCCATCAGAGGCCCACCGGAACCGAAGAAAGGCGCCAAGGGCGCGTGAATCTCGTCGATGAGGGACCGCCGCGCGCCGACTCAGCGTGTAATAGTAGCGCCGCCGCGCCCCTTCGCCTCAGTCGACGTCGCGCGCGCGTCTCGCACCGTTCGCGCGCGTGAGAGAGGTCGAAACGCGCGTTTCGTCGCGCACGCGCGCGCGCTCGACTCGCACCTCTCGCGTTCACCGCGCGCGCGTCGCCAACGTCCTCGGGACGGTTACCCGAACCCAAACCGTCCCGAGCGCTTTTTCCGCGCGTCGCTCGACATGCGCGACGTCCTCATCTCCCGCGACGTCCGCATGCCCACCTTGGCGTTCGGCACGTACAAACTTCGCGGCGACGAGTGTCGAGACGCCGTGCGCGAGGCCCTGGCGGTGGGCTTTCGTCACGTGGACACGGCGACGTGCTACCGAAACGAACGCGCCGTCGCCGAGGCGCTCGCGGCGACGTCCCTCGCGACGTCCTCGGAGACGTTCATCACGAGTAAGATCTCACCGAGCGAGATGCACGGCGAGGCGGAGACGACGCGCGCGATCGAGGGCGTGGTGGAGCGTCTCGGCAGACCGCCGTCGCTCTTGTTGGTGCACTGGCCCGGACGAAGCAAAGTCGCGCCGTCGAGCGACGCCCATCGCGAGGCGCGCGCGTGCACGTGGCGTGCGTTCGAACGCGCGCTACGAAACGGTCTGTGTCGCGCGATCGGGGTGTCAAACTACGAGATTTCACATCTCGAGGAATTGCTCGCCGTCGCGGAGATTCCGCCGGCGGTGAATCAAATCGAACTGCACCCTCGATTTCCGCAGGTCGACCTCCGCCGATTCTGCGCCGAGCGACGCGTGCGCGTCGTCGGGTACTCCCCGCTCGGTGTTGGTGCGTTGTTGACCGAGCCAAGGGTGGTATCGTTCGCCGAGGACGTCGGGTTACCTCCCGCGCCCGCGCTCGTGCGATGGTCGCTCGCGCGCGCCGCCGCCGTCGTCGTCAAATCGTCGACGCGAGAACGCGCCGAGGAAAACTTTCGAGTCTATCGCGCGATGGACGAAGAGGACGAAAAGACAAAAGGTCGGGTCGAATCCGCCGTCGCCGCGCTCGAACGCGCGTTCGAGCGCGATCGGGTGAAATTCTGTTGGGATCCGGCGACGGTGTCGTGACGCGTCGGCGAATCCGTCGGCGCGGCGATGAAAGCGACTCCGATCGCGCGCGCGCACTAGACGGTACATTTTTATATTCTCGGCGCGTCCATGCGCGCACACCGATCGGCGATCGAAAAGTCGCTCGATCGAATCGAATCGAATCGAATCGAATCGACGTCGACGTCCCGGCGTCTCGACGGAAACCCTTTGCAAACCCTGATCGTGGGCATCATCACACGCCGCCGCGCGACGATCGACGCGACCGCGCGACGAGCTCGCGGGTACGGGGGAGAGAAAACGACGCGCGGGACGTGCGAGACGCGTGCGATCGACATGGCGGACGACGAACGCGCGACGGTCGAGGACGATGGGGTCGATTTTGACCCTACGCTCAAAAAGAAAAAATCCAAGAAGAAGGTGACGCTCGATCTGTCGGACGATGAATCGGCGGTGAACGCGGCGGCGGAGGGGGTGGATGACATGACGCTCGATGCCGGGGACGGTGAGTTCGGGAAGAAGAAGAAGAAGAAGAAAAAGGATAAGGCGTTGGCGTTGGACGACGACGGGGAAGATTCGGGGGACGTGGATTTAGACGCCGAGTTTGGATCGAAAAAGAAGAAGAAGAGCAGTAAGAAGAAGAAGGCGATCGAGGCTGAGGACGGTATCGATGATGCGGCCGATGCTGGCGCGGACGAAGGGCGCGATGGCACGCACACGGGGAGTGGGACATCGTGGGACGGGACGACGCGCGACTACCACTACGACGAGCTTTTGGGCAGAGTGTTCGGTATTTTGAGAGAAAAGAACCCTGCGTTGGGTGAGAAGGCGAAGACGATCATCAAGCCGCCGCAGGTGTTGAGAGAAGGCACGAAGAAGACGGTGTTCGCCAACTTGATGGAAATCTGTAACGCGATGCATCGACCGAGCGAACACGTCACGCAGTACTTGTTGGCCGAGTTGGGTACGAGCGGGACGCTCGACGGACAACAGCGTCTCGTGCTCAAGGGGAGATTCTTGCCAAAGGTATTCGAGGGTGTGTTACGGCACTATTTCATCGATTACGTCATTTGCAACATGTGCAAATCGTCCGATACGCAGTTGGTGAAGGAGCAAGCCTCGCGTTTGTCGTATTGCCGATGCCAAGCGTGCGGCGCGTCTCGATCCGTCGGCGCCATTCAGCGAGGTTTCGCCGCTTTAGGAAAGGGAGAAAGAAGAAAAGCGAGACAAGCGACGGGATAAGACGACCGAATCAACTGACGAACTCGTTTTTAATTACACAAAACAAATTAAACATGAAGTGGGCGCGGTGCGCCAGTGACAAATTTCATTTCGTTCATTCTAACTATCCTCTTGATCCTCGGGCGCTTCGCACGCGGCCGCGCTCTTCGCCGGGTCCGGGTTCATGCTACAACGCCACGGATCGTCATCGCCGAGCGAGTCGGTGTACGCTTGCGGAACGATGCGCCATTTTTGGCAGTCGTCGCACTGAATCCAAGACGTCTTTGCCTTTTTGGGCGGCAACGCCGCGGGCTTGGCCGCGGGGTTGGCCGCCTTGGACATCGGGCGAGGCGCGGCAGAACCCTTGCGCACGGTCGGTGCCGGACCCCAGCGCACGGTTTGCATCGGAATCTGGAGAATCTCCTTGTTTCCGTCGTCGTACACAACCTCGTGTTCACCGGATTCCGGTCGGAAACCCATGACGGTGCCGTAGTAAAAGCACTCGTCGCCCGGCCAGAAGACTTCAATCTCGCGCTTCACGACATCCTTACCGAGCGCTTCTCCGACCTGCTTGAGAACCTTGCTCACAGACTCGCCGAGACTGTGATCGGGATCGACCACGCGCACGGATTGACGCCATTTCTTCGCCGTGCCCTTGCCGCTCAAGCGCTCGAATTCCGTTGCCGGAATGGTGAGCTCGTCGACGATGCATCGCTCTCGCTCGCGTCGCATGAGACAGTAACGCACCATCTCTTCACCGCGTTTGCCTCCCGGAAGCAACACGCCGCGCATGCCGCCGCACCCGATCGGGATCGGCTTGAGGGCGAAGATGAGTCCGCCGTCGGCGTCGGGCTTCTTGACGCACTCTGGTCCAGAGTACGGCTCCCACATCTTCGGCAACCATCTAATGGTGGCCAAAGGAAGATGGATCTTCTCCAACTCGTGTTCGCCCTTTCCAAAGTATCGAATCTCGTGCGAACCCGTGACGTCGTCGAAGCTGACGATTTTCGCGGGGAAGAATTGCATGCCGCAGTTGAGACCCGGCGGCAAGATGTCGACATTGTTACCAATGACGCCGCGTCCAATCTCGAGTCCGCGCGAGGCGAGGTAGTGGATGATGGGTTCACCCTTCATCTCGCCCGAACCGTTGTACTTGACCTCCTCTTGCCAGTGGCCCTTGCGCTTGGCGAGCTTCATGAACGCGTCGAGGTCCATCTCCGTCGTCGTCTTCTTCGGCGGCTTGGCGTAGAGTACGGTGAGGTTCCCTCCATTCAAGACGGCTTTAAGCCCACCGCACTGGATCGGAACGGCGAGACCGCGCACGACACACTGCGCTTGAAGCTCGAGTTGGAACTCGGCCGCGGCCATGGCGGCCATCTCCTCTTCGGTGTACTTGGAGCGACCGGGCTTGCGCACCTTGTACTCTTCGTCGTCGTCTTCGTCTTCAAAGTCGGACGAATCGTACTCTTCCGATTCGGACTCGGACTCCTCAGAATCGTAATCATCGTCGTCGTCGTCGTCGCCCTCGTCGTCGGCGTACTTTTTCGCCTTCTTCGCCGCGGCGCGCTTCGGTGGCTTACCCTTGGGCGCATCCTTGCCCTTCTTCGCCTTGCCCTTCGCCTTTGACTTCGCCTTTGACTTTGACTTGGGCGCTGGTTTCGCCGCCTTGGTCACCTTGGGTTTCACGTCCTTTTCAACCTTGGCGGTCTCGTCGAGCGCGGCCTCAACCATCTGCATCGCCTCGAGCTCTTCGGGATCCGGGCCGACTTGCAAGTAAAGCTTCGACTCCTCGGGCAGTTTCGTTGTCGCCGACAACTTGGCGTAGTACGGGGCGTTGTATTCGAGTAAATCGTCCACGGCGATGCCCATCTGCGACGATACTTGCTCGAGCGTCATCTTATCTTCGTTCGTGACGAACACTCTGTACCCATTCTGCATCGTCTCCGCGGAAACGGTGGCGGCGCGTCCGCGCTTACCCTCCTTTTCAGACTTTTCCGTCACCTTTCTCCCCGGTTGCGCCTTGATGAGCTCGAGTCGAGTCGGCAAGCCGTCGGGCCAGCGGGTGCGCTGTAAGCACAAGTAGATCCACTCGCGGTTACCGTCGCCGTAAAGAATTTCGTGCTCGCCCGAATCAGCCTTGTAATCGATGACTTCGCCCGGGTAGAATTGCTCCACCTCCGGAAACCACATCTCGAGGCACCGACCGATGATGCTCTCGCGGTACACCTGACCCTCGTCGCGCAAAAACTTTCCGATCGGGATGCCGCGCTTGCTGTCGTCGTCGATCTCCACCGCAGGAATGTCGACGGCGAGACGGATGGATTGACGCCACTTGCGCGTCGAGCCGCGACCGCCCATGCGTTCAAACTCGACCGCTTGCACGACGTGCGACTTGCCGTCGCGATCGGTAAACTCGATGCTCTCATCGCCGCGCTTGACGCCGGGTCGAAGAATGCCGTCGAGATCGCCGCACTGTACCTTGACGTCTTGCTCGTTCAAGACGGTTTGCGACGAGTTCGCGCGAGACTGCTTGGGGGGATCCTGCGAAAGCTCGCCCTTCGCCTTGGGCGGAATCGTGGCTTTCGCCGTCAATCGAATCGACGCGAGCTCGATGTTTTCGGGAAACTTGTGATGCTGCTCGAGCTCGACGGCGCCGTCGCGCTCGAGAGCGATCACGGCGAGGATAAAACCCATGTCTTCGCGCATGTCCGACGTCCATCGCGTGCGCATGTCCATGAGAATCTTCGATCCGGTGTGACCGCGAGCCAGTCTCACCTTTAACATCATCGCGGGACAGAACTCGCCACCCTTGGTCGCTCCAGCCAAGTGTAAGCTTCGCAACATGGCTTTCTTCATCGTATCGAGCGTATCTTTTTCAATCTTACCACCGTGAATGGCCGCGATGGGCGGCGGCGCACCTCGACGAGACGGCGCGCGGTCGCCAGTCGTCAAATCGGCGGCGAGGAAGGAATCGGAAGGCATACCGTCGCCGCGACGCGCCGAACGAGCGTTGCGTTCGGCGGCGCGGAAACGTTCTTGCTCTGCGTTCTTTGCTTCTTGCTTGGCTTTCTCTTCTTCCGCCTTGCGCGTCGCCGCGATTTTCTTTTCAAGAAGCGGGCGCACGCGCTTGAACATCTCCGTGACGATTTCGTCCCGCTCCGACGGAAGTAAATCCTTTTGACGCAAGCTCTTCAGATCTCGACCAAGCACGGACACCGCACCTTCGTTGAGCATCTGCGACGCACCGGGCAAGCCCATCGCGACGGCGGCTAAGGTAGCCTCGCGATCCTCTTGAATGCGCTTGATGCGTTCCTCCTCTGTCATCTCGTCAAGCGTCTTGCGCGGAGGAGGCGCCAACCAGAGTCGAGTGCCCTCGAGCAAGTACGTGCCCTTGCCGTAAAACGCGCCCGGGACCCAACCGGTGTTCCACTCGATGATGTCTCGCCAGTCAACCTTGTGCATCTCGGCCACGTTGGCGACGTTTTCTCCGGATCGCGTGTAGTAGCACAGGACGCCTCGCATCTCGAGCAATTCGCCTGGTTGCGGCGCGGCGTCTTCTTCCACAGACTTCAACTTTTTCTTCTTCTTACCGCCCTTCTTCGGACCTTCGTTGCGAAGCAAGAACTGCACGAGATCGGTAAACGTCGCGTGCGCCAACGGCTTGGTTCGAGTGCCGTTCTCCACCGGCAGTTCGAGTTCGGCGTCGCGCTCTTCGATCCAGTGGTCGGTGATAGCAACCTTCTTGCCGATCGTCCACCCTTCCGCGGTTTTACCGTACTCGTCCGCGATGTGCGTGGCCGCCCACTTCGCACACTCTTCGTCGCAGTGAATGAAACACGCTTGGGCCGGGTGATTCTGACCGAGATCTTGGAAACGCTTGCATTTGCCGACGATTTCCGAAGTGCCCGGTAAGTGGTCTTCGCAGAAAGCGCGCGGGCACGCTTCGCAACGGAAAAGAATACCACCGACGGCGGCGGCTTTACGGCCACACTCATGGCACGAGTGATGCGGGCACGACCATCTGTGGTAACGAGTGATGTCCTTCATGGTGATGCCAATGCACGCCGGGTGAACGGAAACCGGGCAGAGATCGCAGCACACGATTTCGCCGCCGTCCCAGCACGATTGGCACACCGAGCTGTGACCGTAGTCGCGACCGGCAATTTGCGAGCGCGGCTTCTTGGATTCCGGCCCCGTCTTGAGCTTGGCGTTGCGAGCTTCGCGCACGTGCACGGACGGTTCCCCATCTTCCATGTCGTAATTGTTCGCCTTCAAGACGGTGTGACCGTCTATCTCAATCGTCGTCTTCGTTCTGGAACGCTTACCGTGCAAGACGTTGGCGTTGTATTCCGCGGCGATGTCCTTGACGGATTTGTACTTGTTAGCCTTGGCCTCGCTCACCGCGTCCTCATTGACGCCCATTTCGCTCGCAATCTGCGTCGGCAACAAAAAGGTGGAGATTGGCGCGGCTTCGGCTTTGCCTTCGATGTAATCCTCCGCGGTCATGACGTCGGCTTGGAGATCGGACATCTTCTTGCGACGTTCGTCACCTTTCGCCGAGCGATCCATGAGAACGTCTAACTCCTCATCCGTGGGCGGATCACCACTCGCCTTGCTAAAGACAGCGTCGACGCCGAATCGCAACATGGCGTACAAGTCGTTTCGATCAAGACTGTCCGACTGCTCCGCAGCCTTGGTCGAGCCTCGCGACACCATTTGTTCCAAAAAGAGTTTCTTTTCGGCGCGTTGCGTCATGCGCTCTTCCACGGTTCCGGCGGTGACGAGACGATAGATGTGCACCATCTTCTTTTGACCGATGCGATGCACGCGCGCCATGGCTTGAAGATCCACCTGCGGGGTCCAATCGCTATCGAACAAGATGCACGTGTCCGCCGTCTGCAGGTTCACACCGAGACCACCGGCGCGAGTGGACAACAAGAAAGCAAACATGGGAGAATCCGGGCGGTTAAACGCCGCAATGTCGATGGAACGCTGCACACGGTTGGTCGATCCGTCCAAGCGAGCGTACGTGTATCCTCTCAAGGTTAAGAAGTCCTGCAAAATGTCGAGCATGGACGTAAACTGAGAGAAAAGTACGACTCTGTGACCGCCTTCCTTCAACTTTTGCAGCACGCGATCGAGCACCGCGAGCTTACCGGAAGCGTTGATGAGCTCTTCGACTGAAACGCCTTCCTCGGGCACGTCTGTGCCGCTAAAGAGAAACGGGTGGTTGCAACATTTACGCAGTTGCATCAACAGTGAATTAAGCTTTTGAAAGTTATCGGCGCCGCCTTCGCCCTTCGTCGCTTTCTCGAGCGATTGGAGCGCCGTCGCTTCGCGCAACAAGAGTCTTCTGTACCAGAACGTCTGCGCCTCGGACAGCGGACACATAATCTTCGTCTCCGTCTTCGGCGGAAGAGACACTTCGACTTCACCCTTGACGCGACGTAAAATGAACGGACGCATCAAAAAGTGAGCCTTTTCGAGTAAATCGGAATCAACCTTGTGCTCGGGCGTATTGAGATTGAACGCTTTGTCGAACGGTTCGCTAGACGTAAAAATGTCTGGGTGTAAGAAGGAAAGAATGGCGTACAACTCGTGCAAGTTGTTCTGGATGGGCGTACCCGTGAGAAGTAAGGTGTGCTGACGCTTGATACGCTTCAACACTTGGTGCGCCGCCGTCTCTTCGTTCTTCACGCGATGACCTTCGTCGAGAACCAAACAACGCCAGTACACCTTTTGAGTCAACGTGACGTTGAACGCCGGGTTACACGCCATCTCGTACGTCGTCACCGCCACGTCGTACGACTCCGTGTTCGGTACGACTTCCTTACGCAATCGCGTGCGCTCGTTCTCGTCGCCAGAGTGCAAACGCACCACCCGGAACGAGGGCGCCCACTTTTGTAATTCATCCATCCACGAAGAGAGCACGGAGAGCGGACACACGACCAAGTGCGGACCGTTCGCTTGACGCATCTCCTTGATGCACGCCAAAAACGAAATCGACTGAAGCGTTTTACCTAAACCCATCTCATCGGCCAAGATGCACGAGCACCCTTGATCGAACATGCCGACGTTCCATCGCAAACCTTCGAGCTGGTACTCGCGCAACACCGCCTTGATCATCGCCGGTTGATTTTCCACCGGCATGAGCACCTTTTGCGGCCCCTTGAGCGACGCCTCGTATTGTTCCGCCCGATTCACGATCGCATTCTTCACCTGCGGCGTGACGAACGGCTCGAGCACCTTCAGCTGCGCCTGCAAGTACTTTGACCGTCTCGCGTGCGCGTCCTCGATGGCTTTGGCGATGCGTTTATTATTCTTCGCGCACTGAACCTCCTCATCCGTCGCCACCTTGGGCACTCTCGGCTTCTTCCGCACGTACTGTCTCTTCTCCTTCTGCGGTTCAAACACGTACTGCGTCCGTCCCGCGTCCCCCCCCTCTCCCTCTCCCTCTCCCGCGCCGCCGCCGCCGCCGAGCTCCTTGTCGAACACGCTCGGCTCGCCCTCCGTCAACGAGTAATTATTCGACCTCAACACCGGTTCCCCATCCACCATGATCACCCTCGCCTTGGTCTTTCTCCCCGACCGTCTCGCTCCCAGCGCTTCCGCGAGCACATCCGCCGGAATCTCTCTCTCGAACGTCTCCCGCGCCTCCGCCTCGCGCGCGCGCTTCCCCGCCGATCCCCCCGTCCCCGTCTCCACCGTCGTCGTCTCCGTCTCCACCGTCTCCACCGTCTCCACCGTCGTCTCCGTCATCACCGTCTCCGTCTCCATCGTCTCCGACGTCTCCATCGATCGTCGATCGATCGATCCCCCCTCGGCCGTCGTCACCGTCGCACACGATGCGCGCCCCGAATGGGTCCAACCCTCGCGCGGGGTCGGTCGTCGTCCGGAGACCCGTCCCGTCTCGCGTCTCTCTCTCGCGTCTCTCTCTCTCTCTGTCTCTCTCGACGCGAACGAACGCGGAGACGATGGACGCGACGAGACCACCTCTCGACGAGGTCTTCAGTCGCGAGTCGAGTCGCGGTCGCGCGCGACGACGACGACGACGACGACGACGACGCGACGGACGCGATCGCGAGACGACGCGACCGTCGTCGGTCGAGGTGGGAAAACCGCGTGATGGGCGCGCGGTGGTCTCGCGTATGGGTCTCGGGGGGTAGGGTTAGGGGGTGTGCGTGGTGGGGGAGAGAGAGGGAATTGTATAGGACA
>MDTD01056784.1_pt1 | contig 96159 bp, 81 predicted proteins | sample 811221 | NCBI WGS metagenome assembly MDTD01 (sample SAMN05326646, study PRJNA326480) | marine metagenome | isolation source: seawater | place: Pacific Ocean: South West | collected 2011
AAGGTATGAACAACAAGATCAAGGTGATCAAGCGGGTCGCCTACGGTTTCCGGGATGACGAATACTTCTTCCTTCGCATCCGTCATGCATTCCCCGGAAATCGACCATGAACCAAAAAACCGCCCCGAAACGGGGCGGTGCCTCCTTTTGAGCACTCCGCCGGCGGGGTGCCGGCATCAACGTGCCCATCCTCTTGCGTGTGCCTACTTGGCGTTCTTGGCCCGCTTGCGGCCCTCTTCCACGAGCCATTCGTTCCGGGCCCGGGCAACGTCACCAAACTTGGTGAGTTCGGCCTTGGCCTTGAGCGCCATTTTCTCCTCGTAGGTCTTCTCGTCGACGAAGGCGACGATACGGGCGATGGAGGATTCACCGTCCACGAAGCGCCACGGGAAACACCCGATCGTGACGCGCTCGTTGAGCAGGAGATCCATGTCACCACCGAGGCACTCGGCGTGCACAATCCCGTGGGGGAACATTTCCAGGTGCATCAGCTGATACTTGTCGTCGGTAAAGACCTCGGAGAGGCCCTTGCCGTACTTTTTCTGGAAATGCGTGTCGCACTCCGCCGCGTTTTTCGGCATCCAGTCGCGGATCTTGGTGTTCATGGGATGGTCCGCGCTGCCGCAGTCCACGCCGATCCACCGCAGTTTCTTCTTTTTTGCCCACTCGGCAAACTCGCGGTCCGGACCGGGGTGTTTGACCATGTAGGTGACCTCATCCGCCGTCGGCTGATCCCAGCTGTACTGGTGATAGCCCGTCGAGATGATGAGGATGTCGCCTTCCTTGACGTCCACGCGTTCCTCGATCATTTCCGAGGTGTAGACGTCGTACTCACCGGCGACATCGGACAGGTCGACGATGACGCCCTCGTGGACCAGAAAGTCCATGTCCAGGCTCGCGATGTCCTTGCCGGGAGTGTAGAAATGGATCTCACCGTCGAGGTGCGTCCCGATATGGTTGGAGTGGGTTACCAGCTGTCCGTTGGCGCCGTTGGGCGCGAGCCGCTTGAAGTACTTAACCTGCAGCGGTTCATACGTCGGCCACGGGGGCGTACCAACGCCGAGCGGGATACTGAGATCGATGATCTTCATGTTGTTCATCCGTTGCTCCTTGTGATGGGTTCGTAGTTGGAACCAGAGTGTAGCGACCATTGTACACCACATGGCCGGACCATGCACTAATACGCGTTGCCCGATTGGCCGATATTCCGGACAGGGAAGGAGTTCCGCATGAAGCGATACCGTGTCAAATCCGCCCCGGGGCAGCGCGCCGTTCTGGACGTGCTTTCCGAGGGAGCCGAGGGATACCAGGTTCGGATCACCCGCACGTTCGAGACGTACGAGGAGGTGGAGGAGCAGTTCATGTCCGCGGAACTGTTCGACATCTGCCTGCGCACCGCGTACATTCGCGAGATCACCGACGCGGGATCGGTGCAGGTCGCGTAGCCCACCACCTCGCGCCGCCCACCCGATCGTGTGGGGGCGGCGCGCGTCTTCCGGGTTATCTTCGCTCCTGGAGGTACCCGCAATGGATACAACAACCCTCTCAGCATTGTCCCAGGACCTTGAGACGCTCACGGAACGACTCACACACCGTGTGGCGATGGTGTGGGCCGACGGTGCCACGCCGAGAAGCGCGCTGATCGTGGATCGGCGGCTGGTCGTTACTGCAGCGATGGATGCACGTCCCGGTGAGGAGGTGCGTGTACGACGCACCTCCGGCGAGGACGGCCGGGCGCGGGTTCTGCGCTTCTGGCGTCGCGCGTCCCTCGCACTACTGGCGGTCGACGGCGACGACAGTGACGGCGATTACGCCGGGGACATGGCGGCGGCCAGGGACGCGATCTCCGGGATGGCAACGGGGAGCCTCCCGCGCCTCGGCGCGCTCACCGTCACCGTCGCGTGGCCGTCGCCGGAAGGCGCGGAAGTCAGGACCGGAGTCGTTCGCTGCGTCGGATCCGACGGGAGCTACGTTCAGACCGACGGCGCCGCCTATCCCGGATTTGCCGGGGCGCCGGTGTTTGATGCCGCCGGTAACCTCCTGGGTATTACGCAGCCCGGTGCCGGCGGCAACGACGGCACGGTGATGCCGGTGGCGGCGCTTCTCGAGCTGCTGGAGAACCCGGCGACGGATACGGAACACCCGGTGAGGGCAGTCCTGGGCGTCAGGACCGAGTCGATCGGGCGCCCCGGCGGAGGAGGTCGCGCGGCGGCGGTTGTCGACGTCGAGGAGGGTAGTGGCGCTGAAGAAGGCGGCGTTCAGTACGGCGATGTGATCGTCGCGGTGGACGGGATGGAGATATCGGGGCCCGGGGATCTGCACCGAGCCCTCGCGAATCGCGAGCCGGGAGATTCCGTGGCTGTCAGGATCCTCCGCGGCGCGACTGAGGACACGCGACACGTGGTGCTCGGTGCAGCGGCCGCGGAGTCCGGGGGTCATCGGGGCGGGGGACACCACGGGTGGCGACAGTGGGCGATGGTGCACATGATGGGGTGATCACGCTGGGGATTGTGGGCGTGGCGCTCCCGCCGCCGGATCTGGCGCCGGCCGTGCGCGCCGTGGCCCGCGCCCGGGGCTGGTCGGTCGTGGTCGGCACTCCCGACCAGCTGTCCCCGGCGGTGGACGTGATAGTGGGTCTCGAGGAGGACCTGCCGGCGGTTCCCCAGACGGGACGCCCGCTCATCGTGGTCGTACCCGCGACTGGAGCCTACCTTGGTGGTTCAACCGGGGCCGGAGAAACCGCCGCCGCCGTCGTGATCCGGGAGAACCTGACCGCACAGCTTGGGCCCGCCTGTGACGCGGTGATCGCCGGTCTGAGGGTGTGGCCGATGGAGTACGGAGCCCGCGGCCCGGAACACCGCAGTGATGGCACGCTGTCGACGGCGGAGACGGCGGTCTATCGCGCCCTGGCTCGCGGGCTGTCGAACCGCGAAATCGGGGAGGCGCTCGATATTTCGGTGAATACGGTGAAATACCACCTGGCGCGGATCTACGCCAAGCTCGGGGTCAGAAACCGAACCGAGGCCGTCCGTTCAAGGGACGACCGCCGGTCCGGCGGATTCGCGTAGCCCGCCGACGGGGTGGCCCGGGACGCCGGGATGCCCGCCGCCGGCGCACCGGAGGTGTGTCCGGTGCCCGTTTGCGGGCTCCGGATGTCCCCCGGTTCGGTACGCGCTCAGCAGTAGTGTTCCACGTACGCCCGGAAGGCGTCCTGAAAACACTTCTCCGGCGGTTTGACCAGGCCGGCACCGACCATGCCGACGCCGGGATCCTTGTGCGCGATACCGGTGTTGATCGCCGGCAGAATACCGGTCTCGACCACCTTGATCACGTCGATCGCCGTGGGCGTTCCACGGAAATCCATCGCCGGGATCTGGTAGGTGGAGTTCTCCGACATGGTGATCTCGTACATCTGGCGGGTAAAGTTGACCGCGTCGGCGGGCTTTCCTCCGACGAACTTGACGATTGCCGGTGCCGCCGCCATGGCAAACCCGCCGATTCCACTGGTCTCGGTGATGACCGAGTCTCCAATGTCACGAGCCGCGTCGTCGGCGGTGAACCCGGGCAGGTACAGCCCATCGATCACCGACGCCGGACCGGTAAACCACTGGTCGGGGAGGCCGGAGATCCGAATGCCGAACTCCGTCCCGTTGCGCGCCATCGTGTAGATGAAGGAGCTGCCCTCGATTCCCGCGGCGGCGTCGACGGTACACTTGGCCGCCGGCATCGTCAGGTTGAGGAAGAAGTGGTCGTTGCTGTTCAGGAACTCCAGCACCCGCGCGATCGTGTCGCGGGATTCGTCCAAACGAACCAGGTACGGTGCCATCTCTCGGATGAACAGGCTGGTACCGGCGCGGTTGCGGTTGTGTCCCTCGTCGCCCATCTGCAGGACCTGGGCGATCAGGTTCTTCATGTCCAGCGGGCCGTGGGCCTTGAGCGCCGCCCGGAGCACCGGTGCAAGCTCGTCGGCCATCCACTTCAGCCGGTCGATCACTTCCTGGGAGTTGGCGCCGTAGCGCAGCACCTTGCCCAGCCCCTCGTTGAGGGTGCAGTAGGCGCGGTTGCCGAATTCGGCGTTCTCCATGATCCACACGGGCATGCTCGCGGTCATAATGCCTGCCATCGGTCCCACCGCGCTGTGGTGGTGGCAGGGATCAAACTCGATCTCACCGGACGCGGCGAGCTTCTCCGCCTCCTCCGGGGTGGACGCCAGTCCCTCGTAGATCAGGCCGCCCATGACGGCGCCGCGCATCGGACCGGACATGTCCTCCCACTTCACCGGGGGACCGGCGTGGAGAATCAGTTTCTTGTGCATGCCCGGGACCACATCCTGCGCGATACCGATGTCGACGATCGTCGGTTTGCCCGCCTGCACCCGCCGTACGGCCTCCGCATTGGCCTCGGCGCGCTTTACCGAACCGGACGCCTCCGCCGCCTCGAGGCGGTCGAACAGGGCGATGAGTTCGCTGTTGCCGCCGGCCGGCGGCTTCCATTCCACCTGCGTGGCCCGCGATCCCAGGGACCGCAGCGTGTCCGCGAACCCCTCCAGGCCGAGGTTGATGACGTTGAGATCCTGCGAAAACAGGTCGTTGATTCTGTTCGTGCTCATAGTGCTTCTCCGTTTCCGCCTCAGCGCGCGCCGAGCTTCGCCATGATGCGCCCGGCGAGCTTCGCCGCCTGATAGTTGGACGGCATGACCACGACGCCGGCCTCTTCAAGCGTCCGTCGCTGGGAGGACAGGTTCTGAATATCGCCCTCGGTGCCCGTGACGCTGGCCACCACGGCGAGGTATCCGCCGCGTTTTTCGGCCGCTGCACGCATGCGCCTGATCGACGGCACCATGGCGCCGGCGGGGTCCGCGTGGCTGCCGTAGCCGATCACGCAGTCCAGCAGAACCACGGCGACTTCAGCGTCGTCCGCCTCGCGATCCATACGTTCGGTTCGGATCGAGGGATCGATCATCGGATGAGGCCGTCCCACGGTAAAGACGTCTTCGCCGAGGTCGACGATCGTGTGCTTCTCCGAGGTCTGCGGATCGGCGAGCTTGAAGGCGGGATCCGCCGGATCGAACGAGTGAATGCCGCCGAGCTGTTCGTTGAGGACGAACACCGCTTCGTCGGTGAGTGTTCCACCGGTGAAGTAGCCGCGAAGGTACTTCTGCTGCGAGGAGATCCCCGCCGTCTCGCGTTCCACGAGCGCGTCGATCTCGTCGTCGCCGGCGTCGAAGGTCCGCGAGCGGTACGCCTCTCCCGCAGCGAGGGCGGCGGCCATGCGCGCCACTTCCTCGAGGTTTGCGGCGTAGTGGATGTTGCCGTCGGTCTTTTTGTCCGGAACCATGCCGATGAGGTGCACCACCACCGGTTTGCCGGTTTTCGACAGCGCCGAGATCACCGTGTCAGCCACCGACGGCGCCGGTGGTTTCGAGATCACGGCGATGACCGAGGTCTGCGGGTCCGCCGTCAGCGCCTCGATCGCCATGAGGGTGGTAATGCCGCCAACGTCCTCGCTCTTGAGGTCGCGCCCGCCGGTCCCGATCCCCTGGCTCACGCCGCTGCCGGCGCGCGCGATCAGGCTGGTGACCTCCTGCAGTCCCGTGCCGGAGGCGCTTACCACGCCCACCGGGCCACGGGGCACCACGTTGGCAAAGCACAGCGGCTTGCCGTTGATGATCGCCGTGCCGCAGTCGGGGCCCATCATGAGCAGGCCGCGGGAACGGGCGAGCGTCTTCAGGGCGACCTCGTCGTCCAGACTTACGTTGTCGGAGAACATCATCACGTGACGGTCCGCCTGCAGCGCCTTTCGCGCCTCTCGGGCGGCGTACTGCCCCGGCAGCGAAATGATGACCATGTTGGCGTCAGGTACCGCCTCGAACGCCGCGGCGCTGCTGCCGGGCTTCCAGGTATCGCCTTCGTCCTGGTCGGCTTTCTGCCGCAGTTTCTCGTCCACCGCGGTTTCCGCCGCGTCGATTGTCGCTTCATCGGCGGCCTCGACCGCGATGATCAGATCGTTGGCCGTCGCTCCATCGAGCTCCGGGCCGTTCAGTCCCATGTCGTTCAGGAGATCAAGGTTCATCTCGGTACCCATGGCGACAACCGCCTCCGAGATGCCGTCCATCTTCTTGATGTCCGCGCTGATCAACATGAGGAACACCGAATCGTAGTAAGAGTCCTTGCGAAGGATGATTCGTTTCACTGTGAACCTCGCTTTCGTGAATTGCAGAATAGAACGCTATACCCGCCCGCGCTGTCTGTCAAACCGGTACGGATCCGTAGCCCACACAAAACCCGCCAGGGCGTCCAGTCCCGACGAGTGACCGTGACGGCGGGCGCGGTCGACGGCCCCGGTCAGGTCACCGCGACGGAGATCGTCCACGATGGCGACCTGGTACGCCGGTGGCCAGCCGGCGAGGGATACCCGCAAAAGCGACGCACCGCCGGGGGTAGTACGGGAGAGCGACCGGCGGATCGAGTCGCGGTCGACGCGCGGAACGGTGCCCGCCGCCACCGGGCCCGGGAGCACCAGTTCCGCCAGGATCGCCCCGCTCACAAAGTCGTCCCCCGCCGGCGTGAACCCGGCGCCGAGTCCCACCATCCCCGACAGATCTATCGGTACCCTGGAGCCGGTGCGTGCGGCCTCCAGGAGTCGGGTCCGCGCGCGGCGCCGGAACGGGTCCGCGTCGCCGGAGGAGCCGTCGCCGGCACCGGTGCCCGCGACCAGTCCCGTGAAACCGGTCTCTGCGAAGGGGAGCAGGGCTCGACGAAGCGCCGCGACATCCTCCGGGGACCAGCTCTCAATGGGACGTGGTCCCGGCGGTGTCGCCGCGACGCTGGTGCCCGCAGACCGCGCCGGCAGCGCCACGCGCCGGCTGCCGAGGTCCACATGACCGTCGGTGATCGTGGCGGCGGTGCCGTCGTCGACGGCCACCAGCGTGGACCACTCCGGTGCGATGCCGTCGTCGACGAGCTCCAAGGCCAGTTCGGTCCAGTCGGCGCGCCGGGTCACCAGTGAAACCAGGTACGCACCGTCGGTATCTGAGAGTCGCAGGTTGATCACGTGACGGTGACGTCCCGTGACGTGGCCGCGGGCAGCGGTCGGCACCAGGCGCCCCGTGCGGGCGATACGCATGACGGCGGGCCTCCTGTCGGGGGAAAAGAAAGGCCCCGCCGGAACGGCGGGGCCTGTCCACTCGCGCGGTTGCCCGCGTTTACTTGGTCGAGAAGCTCTTGAAGTTGATGAGCAGGTTGAGAACGATGCCCACCAGCGCCGCGAGACCGAGACCGCTGAGCTCGAAGGTTTCGCCGGCGGAGAAGCTGGCGCCACCGAGGCCGATCACGAGGATCGCCGCGACGATGATCAGGATCTTGGGATCGTCCATGTTGATCTTGGCATCGACCATGTTTCGGATACCGATCGAGGAGATCATACCGAACAGCAGGATCGAGATACCGCCGATAACCGGGGCGGGAATCGTCTGGATCAGACCGGTGAACTTCGGAATGATCGACAGAAAGAGCGCAAACACCGCGGCGATGCGCATGACGTTCGGGTTGAATACGCCGGTCAGCGCGACGGCACCGGTGTTTTCGCTGTAGGTCGTGTTCGCGGGACCACCGAGGAGGGCCGAGATGCTGGTGGCGAGACCGTCACCAAGCAGGGTTCGGTTGATTCCGGGGTCGGCGATGAAGTCTTTCTTGACAACGTTGCCGATCGCGATCACGTCTCCGAAGTGCTCCACGACCGTGACGATCGCCACCGGTACGGTGAGCGCAATCGCCGTTGCCGAGAACTTCGGCAGCATGAAGTTGGGAAGACCGATCCACGGGCGCTCGGCGACAACGGTGAAGTCGACGACGCCGGCGATGATCGCCACGACGTAGCCAAAGATCAGTGCGATCAGGACCGGGAGCTGCGAGGCAAACTTCCAGCCCATGCGCTCGAATCCGACCTTGACGATCACGCCTGCGGCGAACGTCAGGACGGCGATGAGCCAGGCACCGTTTTTGCCGATCGCGGCGGTAACGGCGTTGTCACCGGAAATGTTTCCGATGGCCACCGGCGCCAGAATCAGACCGATCAGGATGATGATCGGACCGGTGACGTGGGGCGGCAGAATCTTGTGGAGCCAGTCCGTCGACACGAAGGTAAAGATGAACGAAACCACGAGGTACACGAGACCGGCAATGACGATACCGCCGGTTGCGTACGCGAGGTCACCACCGGAGGCTGCGGCAACCGCAAAGATCGGTGGCATAAACGCGAAGGAACTGCCGAGGAAGACCGGCACCTTGAACTTGGTGATCACGTGGAACAGCAGCGTACCGATACCGGACGCAAACAACGCGACCCCTACGTCGAGACCGGTCAGTACCGGGACCAGCACGGTCGCGCCAAACATGACGAACGTGTGCTGGAGTCCCAGGACGACGACCCGTCCGTTGATTCCTTCCTGAGTGCGTGCATCAGACATAGGAATGACTCCTTACATCAGTGTGGTATGAGAGGCCAACAGCCTCGTTCTTGTAAGATGTATTCAGTGTACATACGAATCCGTAATGTTCAAGTCTTTTGCAAAGATGTGAACCTCACGACTGTTGGACACTGACACCCCCTACACAGCATGGGGCACATATCGGGTGGCTGCAAGTTGTTGTTTGTTCATCTGCAACGAACGTCTGTCACGGCCGACGGGCGTGTTCGGCCGGGTGACCGGCTTTTCTTGACAACCCCCCGGAGTGGGCCTATCGTTTCCTCCTTGGCCCCGTTCGGGGCAGGAAGGAGCGGGGCGTGTCCAGCCGCGAAGCGATTCAGCGAATGAAGTCGATGCGAGAAGCCGTCCACCGTGGGGGCGGCGAAAAACGCATCGAACAGCAGCACCAGAAGGGCAAACACACCGCGCGCGAGCGCATCGGGATGCTGCTCGACGAGCACAGTCTCGTCGAACACCAGACGTACATCGCCGGGCGATCGACGGCGTTCGGTCTGGAGAACAAGCGTCTTCCGGGGGACGGGGTCGTCACCGGAAGCGGTCTTGTCGACGGTCGTCAGGTGTTCGTCTCATCCCAGGACTTCACCGTTCTCGGCGGGTCACTGGGAGAAAAGCACGCGGAACGGATCGCCGAAGCACAGGAGCTGGCGCTCCGGACCGGCAGCCCGTTCATCCAGATCAACGATTCCGGCGGCGCCAGGATCCAGGAGGGCATTCTGTCGCTCCACGGATACGCCCGCATATTCCGGGCCAACACGCTGGCGTCCGGTGTGGTCCCCCAGATCTCGGTTATCCTCGGCCCCTGTGCCGGCGGTGCGGTCTATTCCCCGGGTATCACCGATTTCATATTCATGGTCGACAACGTGAGCAACATGTACATCACCGGTCCGGACGTGATTCGCGCGGTGACCGGTGAGGAGATCAGCCACGAGGAACTCGGTGGCGCCGGTGCCCACGCCTCGCGGAGCGGTGTTGCCCACTTCCGCTACGGTAGCGAAGAGGAATGCATGGCCGGCGTCCGGCGTCTGCTCTCCTACCTCCCGGCGAGCAACCGGGAGCACCCGCCGATGGTGACCGCCGGTGAGGCGGGCTGGGACGATCCCGACCGGTCGGTCCCGGAGGTGCTGGAGATCGTTCCCGATGAGGAGAAGCGCGGATTCGACATTCGCGACCTGATCGCAGCGGTATTCGACGGTGAGAGCTTTCTGGAGGTTCACGCCGACTACGCCCGCAACGTGGTGGTGGGATTCGCCCGCCTCGCCGGTCGGACCGTGGGGATATTCGCCAATCAGCCCTCGGTGGTGGCGGCGGCGCTCGATATCGACGCCAGCGACAAGGGCGCGCGGTTCATCCGCACCTGCGACGCCTTCAACATTCCGATCATCACTCTGGTGGACGTTCCCGGCTTTCTCCCGGGGGTGACGCAGGAGCACGGCGGCATCATCCGCCACGGCGCAAAGGTCCTCTACGCGATCGCCGAGGCGACGGTTCCGAAGGTCTCACTGATTCTCCGCAAGGCGTACGGCGGTGCGTATATCGCCATGGCCGCCAAGGGGCTCGGGTACGACCGCTGCCTCGCGTGGCCTACCGCCCAGATTGCGGTGATGGGGCCGGAGGGCGCCGCCAACGTGATCTTCCGTCGGGAAATCGCCGATGCCGAAGACCCGGACGCGGAGCGGCAGAAGAAGATCGATGAGTTCCGCGAGAGCGTGATGGACCCGTTTGTGGCCGCGGGCTACGGGTACGTCGACGATGTGATCGACCCGGTCCACACGCGTGCGGAACTGGTTCGGTCGGTGGAGATGCTTTCCCGCAAACGCGAGGAGCACCCGTGGCGCAAGCACGGAAACATTCCTCTGTAGTCGGAGCGATACAGTGAACGTTGAAAGCTACGGGTATGTCGTGCTGACCGCGGCGGTCGGCATGGGCATCGTTTTTCTGTTTCTGATCATCCTCAGTCTCCTGATGGTCGTCATTCGCGGTGTGTTCGGTGAACGCCCGCGACCGACCGCTGCGGCGGCCACCGGCGGCGAGACCGCCGCCACCACCGATTCATCAGCGGAGCGTCCGGCCGATACCGTCGAACAGGGCGTGCCCCGCTGGGTGATCGCCGGTGCCCTGGCGTACCTGGCGGAGGAGGAGCGGGACTATGCGCCGCAGTCGCAGCAATGGACACAACGGAGTACACGATGAAGCGTGAGTTTACCCTCGATATTGATGGCCAGCAGGTTACCGTGGCGGCGGAACGCGACGGCGACACGATTCGCGTATCCCGCGAGGACGCGGCGTTCACGGTGCGAATCCTCGCGGAGTCGGTGCCGGGAGTCCAGTCCGGGGCCCGGCAGCCCACCGGGAGCGGTGCTCCTCAGGCATCGGCGCCGATATCCCGCGCTCCGGCGCGGAAACCCACCCCTGCGTCGAAGCCGGCGGCACCCGTGGCGGGGGATTCCGGTACCGTAACCTCCCCCATGACCGGCGTGATCGATCAGGTCCTGGTGCAGGAAGGCGCCGCGGTCACCGAGGGCCAGACGATCATCGTCCTCGAGGCGATGAAGATGTACATCGACGTGATGGCACCGGCGGCGGGAACGGTCGCCTCGGTATCCGTACGACCAGGCGACAGCGTCCAGGAAGGCCAGACGCTCCTGTCGATCGATGTTACCGGCGGGGCGGGCTGAGCCGTGGGTGTTCTTTCGGCGTTTTTCGCGTCCACCGCGTTCTCGGTGATAACCTGGCAGGATGCCGTCATGCTGGCGGTGAGCGTCCTGCTGCTGTATCTGGGGATCGTGCGCAAATACGAGCCGCTCCTGCTGGTGCCGATCGGTTTCGGAGCCCTGCTGGCAAACATTCCCTTGGCGGGAATGACCGCCGACGGGGGCCTGCTGCACTATTTCTACTTCGGCATTGAGACGGGCATTTTCCCGCCGCTGATTTTTCTCGGGGTGGGGGCGATGACCGACTTCGGTCCGCTGCTGGCAAAACCCAACACCTTTCTGCTGGGGGCGGCGGCGCAGTTCGGGATCTTTGGAACCCTCCTCGGGGCGCGGGCGCTCGGGTTCAGCTTTGCGGAGTCTGCGTCGATCGCGATTATCGGTGGTGCCGACGGCCCCACGGCGATCTACCTGACTTCGCAGTTGGCCGAACACCTGCTGGGTCCGATCGCCGTCGCGGCGTACTCGTACATGGCCCTCGTTCCCGTGATCCAGCCGCCGATCATCCGTGCCCTGACCTCGGAAAAGGAACGCGTGGTCGTGATGAGCGACGTGAAGCAGGTGTCGCAGCGGGTGAAAATCGTGTTTCCGGTGGTCACAACGATCGTCATTGCGCTCTCCATTCCGGCGGCGACGCCGCTGGTGGGCATGCTCATGCTGGGTAACCTCCTCCGGGAGGCGGGGGTTGTGGAGCGCCTCTCGAAGACCGCGCAGAACGAGCTCGTCAACATCGTGACGATACTGCTCGGTGTGAGCGTCGGGAGCAAAATGTCGGCGGCGGAGTTCCTCGTGATCGACACGCTGTTCATCATCGGGCTGGGGCTGATCGCGTTCTCGATCGGTACGGCCAGCGGCGTGCTGCTTGGAAAACTGATGTACGTGATCAGCGGCGGCAAGGTCAATCCGATGATCGGTGCAGCCGGCGTGTCGGCGGTACCCATGGCCGCCCGGGTGGTTCAGAAGGTCGGCCAGGAGGCCAATCCCCGCAACTTCCTGCTCATGAACGCGATGGGGCCCAACGTCGCCGGGGTGATCGGGTCCGCCGTCGCCGCCGGTGTTCTCCTCTCGCTGGCCGGGTAGCGCCGACCGGGTAGCGCCAACCCGGCAGGGGCAGCGCAGACCCGGCCGCGTGGTTCGGGTAGCGCCGACCGCCGCAACCGGCTAAGATGCGCGGTCGGAGGCCCCCGTGCGCATTGTTGTTCCCGTAAAACAGGTTCCCGCCACCGACGCCGTCACCATGGACCCGGAGACCGGGACGATGGTGCGGTCAGCCGCGGCGTCGGTCATCAACCCCCTCGATCTCTACGCGCTGGAGGCAGCGCTGCGCCTGCGGGACTCGTCCGGCGACGGTGACGTTGTGGCGCTGACGATGGGGCCCCCGCCGGCGGAGGCGGTGTTGCGGGAAGCGGTCTCACTGGGATGCGATCGCGGTATCCTGCTCTCCGATACCCGATTCGGCGGCGCCGACACCTGGGCAACCTCCCGGGTCCTGGCCGCGGCGATCGAACGACTGAAGCCGATCGACCTCGTCATCACCGGTGAGCGGGCAACCGATGGCGACACCGCCCAGGTGGGGCCCGGGATCGCCGCGTGGCTCGACATTCCCCTCGCAACCTATGTGGCCCACGTGACGGGTGTGGACGGTGCCGCGGCGACCGTCACCGTGGAGCGCCTGGTCGAGGATGGCTACCAGATCGTGCGGCTGTCCACTCCCGCGCTCCTCACCGTGGTCAAGGAGATCGCGCCCCTGCGTCTGCCGACCCTGGACGGGGTCATGCGCGCGCGGCGGGCGGAGTTCGAACGATGGGGAGCTGTCGACCTGGCGGTTCCGGCGGAGGAACTCGGACTCAAGGGCTCTCCCACGCGGGTTGTGAACATCGCCACACCCCAGGTGACGCGGGAGGGTGAGACGATCGACGCCGGCGATGAGGCTGGCGTGGCGCAGGCGGCGGTCCGAATCGCAGACCTCCTGGAGGATGCGGGGGTGGTGCGATGAGTTTTGTCTGGACGATCGCAGAACACCACGCGGGACGTCTCCGGGAGGTTGCTCTGGAAGTGCTCGGCCGCGGCCGACCGCTGGCCGACGCCCTCGGGACACGCCTGGCGGCGGTGGTCATCGGTCACGGGATCACCGAGCAGGACACCGGGCGTCTCATCGCCCACGGCGCCGACGAGGTGTACGTGGTGGATGATCCCCGACTGGCCGATTTTCGGTGTGAGAGCTACAGCGGGGTTCTTGCCCACCTGATCCGAACCTGGTCGCCGGAGATCGTGCTGGCGGCGGCGACCACCAGCGGCCGCACGCTTATGCCGCACCTGGCGATCCGGGTACACGCCGGACTCACGGCGGATTGTACGGAGCTGGCGATCGAGCCGGACACCGGAAACCTGCTCCAGACGCGACCGGCGATCGGTGGAAACATCATGGCAACGATCAAGACGCCGCGGCATCGTCCGCAGATGGCCACGGTTCGCCCCCACGCATCCCGGCCGCCGCAGCCGGACCCGGATCGCAGCGGACGGGTCATCGCCGTGCCGATGGATACCCAGCTGGAGGCGTGTCTGGACGATCGAACCCAGGTACTGGGCTACCGCACCGACGCCGCCGATTTCGCCAACCTGGAGGACGCCGACGTGGTTGTCACCGGCGGCCGGGGCCTCAAGCGCAAGGAGAACTTCGCGCTGCTGGAGGAGCTGGCGTCCCGCCTGGGAGGTGAGATCGGCGCCACCCGGGAGGCGGTGGACCGTGGCTGGATCGGCTATCCCCACCAGGTGGGGCTGAGCGGCAAGACGATTTCGCCGCGGGTGTACATCGGCGCGGGCGCGTCGGGGTCGATCCAGCACCTCGCCGGGATCAAAACCAGCGAGCGCATCGTGTCGATCAATCTGGACCCGGATGCGCCGTTGCACCGCGTCGCCGACGTGGCGGTGGTGGGCGATCTCTTCGAGGTTGTGCCGGCGCTCATCGCCGAGCTGGACCGCCGCCGTGGCGCGGCGCGCAGCGGGGACTGAGACCGCGGGAACTGACCATCACCGTCACCCGCGGTGAGTCTCAGTACAGCCGCGTCCCGAACGCCAGCGTCGGGTACAGCCAGGTCCCGCCGTTGATGGAGGTGCCGGTCTGGAACTCCTGGCTGCCGTCGGACAACACCAGAAACCGTTCGCTCCGGTAGCCCTCCCCAAAACGGAATCCGGCCTGCACGCCGAGATCGATGAACCCCGAGCGTCCCGCCGGAATCCGGTAGCCGCCCTCTGCAAGCAGAAACCACAGGCTCCCGCTGTTGGTCGTGTACTCCCCCGGGTCGGCGCCGATTCCGTGACCGTTCGGCCTGTCGAAGGATGCATACTCCACGATTCCGCCGGCGTACCAGCCGCGCCGGTCCGCGCCTGGTGCTCGGGGCTGCGGCTGCTGGTACCACCGCAGCGACACGCCGGGCCATGCGAACTCCGACCGCCGCAGGGAGTCCACCGGTAGCACCTCTGCCATCGCCAGACTGGCGGCCCAGCGGCCGTGGAGGCCGACGCTCCACTGCGGATTCACCGCGTACTCGAGCCCCAGACGGGGGCCGCGGGTGAAAAAGCCACCGGGGTCGGCGTAGATCCGCACCGGAAGCGGCTGCCAGCGATCCCTCGCCGCGGCGCGGCCCTCATCGAGGGTTTTCGACGTACGCCCGGCTCCGGGCCACGGAGCGTCCGTCGGTGGCGGCACATCGTCGCCGAGGAACACACTGCGGCGAAATGCGACATCGATGCGGTGCAGGTAAAAGGGGCCTTCGTCCGACAGGATCCCGTTAGGGAAGGCAAGCCGGTCCAGGCGATATCCAATCGAGAGCTCCCATGGCGGCAATGCCCCCCGACCGAAGCGGAACCCCAGTGAGGTCTGAATCCCCGGGACCGGCACGAACGCCGTGGCGCCCCCCAGGAGTTCTTCGTACGTCTGTTCCTGGAGTACGTCGTCCTGGTATCGGATGTTTCCGATGGAGAAATCCAGTAGCCGCAGGGTGAGACCGGCCTCAAGCAGGGTGCGGCCGGTACGGGTGTAGGTCCCGCCGGCCGACGCCAGGAAGAGCTGGTTAACGTCCAGTTCCGAGTAATCGCCGCTGTAGGCGGGATCATCGATCGTGTAGCTGTAGTTGTCGGAGAGTGTTACCACGTGGCGCCACCCTCCAAGGGCTGCGACACGCAACTCGCCGCCGAGGGCGGTATGCGGACTGCGCCAGTATCGGGCCCTGACCGATACCGCCGACCGGCCGACGTCTGCGAATTCGACCGCCCCGACGCCGTAGGCGGAGCCCGCGTCGCCGGGGGTGATCCGGTATCCACTGAAACCGAGGGAACTCGCGACGCCGGCCGCCAGTTCCCACCGCCGCAGCGGTCGGTCGGTGGCAACCGCATCATATCCGTCGCGACCGAAGCGCCGAAGCGTCCGTCCCAGGCGCCGGTGGTCCCAGTCGGTAGCGTTCCACACCGCCGTTCCCACGCCGGCGAACAGCACCGGCATGAACGGCACGTACTGTGCCTGCGGCGGTCCGGGCTCGTTGTAGTACGATTGCGCTGTTGGAATCGTCAGGGCGGTGGCCGCACCGAGCAGGATCCACGGCAGGACCGCCTGCGGGCTCCGGTCGCGCTGGATCTCCACGTCGCCGGCTCCGGCGGTGGCAAAGGCAACCTGGTCGGCGTACCCGAAGGAGTCGGGCTGTCCGAAGGTGGTCGCCAGCTCCGAGATCTCACCGAACGCCGACGCCCCGGCGGTGAGGCCGCGCTCCGCCAGGAGCCCGCGTCCCGTAGCGGCGTGGACTGCGGCGGCCAGGCGTGCGTTTTCCAGCGCGGCCTCACGAACCGCGGCGGGGTCGATGTACTCGCCGGAGCGCGGAAAGAGCTCGCGCGCCACGGGAACGGTCAGCGACGAATCGGCCGATGCGTCGGAAGCGCCCTGCTGCGTCTGAACCGATGCCCGCTCGCCCGCATCGTTCGCACCGGATCCGTCCGCGAGCTCCCGGAGCCGGTCCCGCTCCGCCCCCAGCCGGGCCAGGGCGTCGGCCAGCGCAGCCTCCCGCCGGGAGATCGCGATCCGCTGCGCCTCACGCTCCATGTCGATGTCGGGGAACGGAATGTCCACCGTCGCCGTCCGGTTTTCGTCCACCGTCACGGGGCCGTCAAACACCACGCGATCCTCGCCAAGAACATCGATCGTCACGGTAAGACGGTGCTCGCCGGTGAGAATCGATTCGATCGAGCGCAGGTCCGTTCCGACGATCTGTCCGTCGAGTTCCACCCGGTATTCCGGCGGCTGCCCCGTCGCGGAGGGCTGAATGCGGATGCTTCCGAACGCCACCCGGCGGCCGGAGAAACCGGAGAGGACGTCGGCGGCGAGCTGATCGGTGACCCCGAAGACGTCGAACAGCGAATCCGGCGCGCGCTCCTCCTGAACGGTGATCTCACCGGCGAGACGGTCGAACACGCCAAGACGGATGCGCGGAAGCGCCGTGGCGTCCCCTGCCGGTGGCGGCAGGACCTCGCCGAAGACGATATTCTCCACGTTCAGGGCTTCGGCCATCGTCCCCAACACGCGGCGGCGGGCGACCGGGTCCTCCGGCAGCGGCAGCCGGTCGGCGAACCCCTGCGGCTGGCCCTCGGAGATCGTGTAGCCGTTGAGCAGGCGCAGCGTCAGCGCCACCGTTCCGGTGACTGTGCTTCCCACGGCGTCGAACTGACTCTCTCCGCTGCGGTTGACCACCGGCAGTACGTGGACGCGGATGTCACCGGTGGAGGCTGACTGCGCCGTCGCTGGAGCCACGATACCCAGCGCATTGACCAGGACCATGGCGACGGTAACCCAGAGAACGGTAACCGGAGTTGAGATGGCGTGTCTGTTCATGTGGAGCTCCGTTTCAATGATACGACGGCCGGGAAACGGGTGCAATCGAGCATATCGACGGAATCGTCATTTGCCCGGGGCAAAAAGGTGACGATATAATTCACCAATGACGATGCAGATGGGCAGCAGGCGATCAAGCCTGGGAGTGAGTCTGGAGCGGAAGGACGCCCCGGACAAGACGACCGGCCGCACGCGGTACACCGGGGACTTCGTTGTTCCCGGCATGCTGTACGCGGCGATTGTCAGCAGCAAGACCGCCCACGGACTGATCAGGGAGATCGACGCTGACGAAGCGCGAGCGATGCCCGGGGTCCGCGGCGTGTTCACCGGGCGCGATTTTCCGCAGCTGGTGGGACTCTACCTGGGCGACAAACCCGCCCTGGCGGTAGACCGGGTCAGATACTACGGCGAACCGGTGGTGGCGGTGGTCGCCGACGACGAACGGACCGCCGCTGCGGCCGCCGCCACGATCCGGGTGAGCTACGAGGAACTCCCGATCGTGCGCTCGCCGCGTGAGGGCATGGCGACGGACGCCCCCCTCATCCACCCGGAGATGGAGCAGTACGTCCACATTCCGGCGATTCTTCCGGAACCCGGGACGAACATCGCCCACCATACCCGCATGCGCAAGGGCGATCCCGACGCCGCCTTCGCCGATGCCGACGCGGTGATCGAAGGGCGGTACCGGTTTCCGCCGAAAGATCACGCGGCGATGGAACCGCGGGTGGCGATCGCCGAGATCAAAAGCGACGGGCAGGTGGTCATTCGCACCTCCACTCAGAGCCCCTACGGGGCCCGCGGGATCATGAGCAGGACCTTCGGTATTCCGCCGGGGAAGCTCACGATTCAGGTTGCCGAGGTCGGCGGTGGCTTCGGCGGAAAGGCGGGAATCCAGCTGGAGCCGCTGGCGTACCTGCTCTCCCGGTCCCTCGGGGGCCGTCCCGTGCGGGTACAGAACACGCGGGAGCAGGACATGGTCGGCTCACCCGGCGGCCCGGGGCTGGAGGCTTCGGTTCGCCTGGCGGCACGGAAGGATGGCACGCTCACCGGCGCGATCATTGAGTTTCTTTTCGACTCCGGCGGCTACGCCGACTACGCCGTCAACGTGAGTCGCGCCGCGGGCTACGCGTCCACCGGTCCCTATTCTGTCCCCAACCTCCGCACGGACAGTTACTGTGTGTACACCAATCATCCCTTCGCCACCGCCTACCGTGGCTTTGGCCACATCGAGATGAGCTACGCGATCGAACGGTCCATGGAGCTCCTGGCCGAGGAACTGGATATGGACCCGGTGGTCCTGCGGCGGCACAACGCGATTCAGGCAGGCGATGAGACGCCGTCGCAGGATGTGCTCGACAGCAATACCGGCGACCTGCGCGCGTGCATCGACCGCGTGACCCACCACATCGGCTGGACCGACGGGGCGGTGAACATGCTCCACGAACACCGGGTACGGGCAAAAGGGGTTTCCTGCTACTGGAAGGCCCCGGCGATTCCCACGTTTACCGACGCCGGTGCCCTGGTGTCGTTCAACGAGGACGGCACCGTCAACCTGGTGACCGGCGCCGTGGAAATGGGGCAGGGCATCTACACCGGCCTGGCCCAGATCGTCGCGGAACGTCTGCGGACGGATCCGGACGAGATCCACGTGGTGCAGGAGGTCATGACCGACCGGTCAACACACGACTGGACCAGCGCAGCAAGCCGCACCCTCTTCATGGTGGGCCGGGCGGCGATCGCCGCCGTGGACGACGCGGTGGTGCAGATCAAACGCGTTGCCTCGGCTCCCCTCCGGGCTCCGGAGGAGGACCTCGAGGTTGCCGAGGGGCGCGTATTCCTGCGGGACGACCCGCAGCAGGGGCTTCCGCTGTCGGACGTTGTCCTCGGCTACGTGTATCCGAACGGCAACGCGATCGGCGGGCCGATCATCGGTCGCGGCAAGTACATCGCCCGCCATCTGAGCAACATCGACCCCGAGACCGGGGCGGGTCGCCCGGGTCTTGAGTGGACCCTCGGCGCAATGGGGGTGGAGGTTGAGGTCAACCTTCGCGACGGCACCTTCCGCGTCCTGAAGGCGGTATGCTCGATGGACGTCGGTCGCGTCATCAACCCCGCCCTGGCGCGGGGTCAGGTGGTCGGCGCCATGGCCATGGGGATCGGCTACACCACCCGGGAGGCGTTCCGATTCGACTCCAAGGAGCACGTGCTCAACCACTCTCTGCGCGACTACAAGCTCGTGCGCTACGGCGAGCACCCGGAATACATCGTGGACTTTGTGGAGACGCCGCAGGGTGATGGTCCCTTCGGCGCCCGGGGCCTGGGCGAGCAGGGCATTATCGGCATGCCGGGGGCGCTCTCGGCGGCGGTGTCGCGGGCGGTGGGTGTGCAGCTGAATGCGCTGCCGATTACGCCGGAGTACGTCTGGGAGAGCTATCACAGCGGCCGGGATGCCGCCTGGGCCGGCAGCGAGGAGGCGCAATCGTGATTCCCTTCGAGTGTTCGTTTACCCGTGCCGAGTCCGTGGATGAACTCGTAACCGCCTGGGTTGCCGCGACCCGGGGAGGACAAACCGCCCATTTCTTCGGCGGTGGGACCGAAGTCGTGACCCTGGCGAGGGAGCACAAGTTCCACACCGACGTGCTGATCGATTACAAACGCGTTCCCGAGGCGACCGTCTTTGGTCCGGGACTCCTCACCTCGCCGGAGCATCCCGGCGAACGCTACGCCTTTGGCGCCGCCGTTCGCCTGAGCGCCCTTGTCGACGCCCCCGGGGCGGGGCTCTTCGCCCGGTGCGCCGGCGGCGTCGCGGACCGGACCGTTCGCAACTCGATCACCCTCGGAGGCAACGTGTGCGGCATGCTGCCGTACCGGGAGGCGGTCCTGCCGTTCCTGCTCCTGGACGGAACGGTGGTCTACGCCGAACCAACCGGGGTGGTCGACGATCCTGTCTCAACCGGTGATCCCGCCGGTGGACACTCGGGCAGCGACCCGACGACCGTCGCGCGCGTTGCTGAGCGTCCGATTCGGGAGATGTTTTCGAAGAAGATCCTCCTGCCGGAAGGAGCGGCGGTCCTCGCCTTCGCCGTGGGAACGGACGTTCTGCGGGATCTGGGCCTGTTCACCGACACGGGGGCCGTCGGCGCACCGGCGCCGGGTTGCGGTGCCGTAACCGCCACCGGCGGCGGCGAGGGTGGCCGCTGGTTCTACCGCCGCCGCACCGCCGACGCCCGGGTGGACTACCCGCTGGTGACCGTTGCCATGGCGGATCTGCGCGGTGAGGTTCGCCTCGCGGTGTCCGGGGCCTGGGGCTATCCGGTCCGGGCAACGGCCGCGGAGGGAGTCCTTGCCGCCGCCGGTACGAACACGATCGCGGCCCTGTCCACCGATGACCGTCGCAGGCTGGCGGAAGAGGCGGTGGACGCGGAGGACCGTACGTTCAAGAAGGACCAGCGTGGCAGTCGGGCGTATCGGCGGGAACTGACGATTCAGGCCGTGGAGGACGGTCTTGCGGCAATCACCGGGGGAGCATCATGAAAGAGTACAACGGACAGGTGAAGCTGAATCTCACCGTGAACGGGGAGGTCCGGACCGTGTGGGTGTCGCCGGCGGACACACTGCTGTCCACCGTGCGCACCGGACTGGGACTCACGGGCGCCAAGGCGGGGTGTGAGAACGGTGACTGCGGCGCCTGCACGGTCCATGTGGACGGCACGCCGGTGAAGTCGTGCTACACCCTCACCGTGGACGTCGACGGCGCCGCGATCACGACGATCGAGGGGCTGCAGAACAGTCCCGTCCAGGCCGGGTTCCGTGCCGAGTACGGGTTCCAGTGCGGGTTCTGTACCTCCGGCTTCATCATGAACGGCGACGCTCTCCTGACCGCCCGGCCGGACGCGGACCCCGCCACCCGGATCGAGTGGTTGCAGTCCAACATCTGCCGGTGCACGGGGTACGAGGGTATCGAACGGGCGATGGACTACGCGCAGCGGGCGGCAAACGGAACTGACGCCGGCGAGGAGTAGCCGCGTCGCCGGTTCGGGGCGGCGGAGCGAAACTCGGCGTGTCGAGCGGGCGGGATTTCGCTCCGCGTAGGGTGGTGCCTCTACCCCGCCGTAGTGTCCCGGGAGGCCTTCAGCATCTTGGCTGCGGCGGCGTAGCCGCCGTCGGCTGAGTCCACGAAGTGCACCTCGTCTTCGTGGTTGGTGTGGATGAGGCAGGTCATGATCGCGCGGTCCGACGTGTGCCAGCCGAAGCGAATCGCGCCCTCCCGGTGGAGCGACTCCAGCCGTTCCACCAGGTGCCGGCGGTCACCGGGGCTGATCGCGAGCGTCATCTTGAGGGTTCCGTCGATCTTGTACACGTCGGCGTTGCGGATGTTGTCCTCCCGGACATCACGGAGCCGCTTGCCCTCGCCGCGCAGCGGGAGCCCGGTGGCAAGGGCGAAGCGGACCGCGGCGACCTCGAGTCCGATCCGCAGGCGCTGCAGCACGACGCGCAGCCCCCGGCGACCGCGGGCGCGAACGTGCGCCTCCGGGCCCGCCACGGCCGTCGAGGATCGCGTGACCTGGGCTTCCACACTCAGAGGGTGCGCGCGGGTCCGGTCGCGCACGATTTCGTCCACAGCCGCCTGCGCCGCCTGCAGCCCCGAGCGACCATCGTCGGTGGTGCCGGTCTGCTCCACGATCAGTGACATTGTCTCGCCGAAACGGCTGGGAATATCCTGCCAGCGACAGGAGAATCCGCGAAAATCGGCGCGAAGATCGTCCTCTTCCGACGCCTCAGGGGGAAACTCCATGTCGGCCTCGACACGCCCCTTGAGAATCTCGTCCACCAGGGCGAGGGCGCTCCCGCTCGCGACCGCCTGGGTGTAGCGCGCGGTGATTCGTACTTTTCCGATCGCGATGTCGGCGCCCATGGTGCGGAGCGTCTTCACCGGCAGGATGCCGGCTCGCAGTTCCAGCCCGGAGGTGGCGCGTACCACGCGGCGCACGTCAGAGAGCACGGCCGTCACCTGCCGTCGATAGCGGCTCGGGAGCAGGAACACCATCCCGTCGCCACCGAAGAAAAACGGAAAATCGAGGGACCCGGTAATGTTGGCGACGGAGATTGTGCTCACGGCGCCGGCCACCGTGACATCCTTGTAGTGGCCGTCCTCGATGGCCCGGGTGCTGTTGACCACGTCCGTGGCGACGACGATCCAGTCGTCGGGAACGGCGACAAAGCAGTCGCCTGCGAGTGCCGCCGAAAAATCCCGGCACGGGGCGAGGTCGTGGTAGAACTCAGAGGTAGGCATAGACCGCAGCGAAGAACGCCGCCGCCCCGCCCAGGACGAACAGGTGCCAGATCGCGTGGTGGTACGGCATGCGCTTGAGGGAGTAGACGATCGTCCCGGCGCTGTACAGCAGTCCTCCCACGAGCATGAGGATCAGAAACGGTCGCGACAGCGTGGCAAGAATGGCGTCCAGTCTGATGACCGCCAGCCACCCCATCGCCAGGAAGAAAAACACCTGTGTCACGCGGAACCGGTCCCACAGCACCACCTTGAGGGTGATTCCCACCGCAGCGAGGACCCAGACCGCGGTCAGGGTACCGAAGGCCCAGGGGGTGCCCACGGCCATCATCACCGGTGTGTAGGTGCCCGCGATGAGGAGGTAGATCGAAATGTGATCCGCGAGCCGGAACAGGCGTTTCCACGGCGACGCGGCGGGACTCATGTGATACGCCGTGGACGCCGAGAACAGGACGATCATCGACGCGCCGAATACGGCGAGGGCGCCGTTCCCGACGCTGCGATGCGGAGTCAGCAGCAATGCGACCGTTCCACCAACGGCGAGGATGGCGCCAACCAGGTGCGTTGCCCAGTTGGCCACCTCCTCCCGCGGGGTGTCGTGAGTGTGCAGGGTAATGTGGCGTTCGAGCCAGTTCATCGCCCAACCGTAGCAGAACGCGGGCGGTTGGGGCAGCCCTCCTCCTCAGTACGCGACGATGTGCGTTCCCTGGTCGCCTTCCACCGCCGCCAGGAGGTTTTCCTCGTTGGTGATGATCACCCGGTTACCGGGATCCGCCTGCACGAACTCGATCGCCGCCATCATCTTGGGGCCCATAGAGCCCGCCGGGAAGTGTCCTTCCTGGTAGTAGTGGCGCGCCTGCGCCAGGGTCATGCGGTCCAGAGCGCGTTCGTCTGGTTTCCCGAAGTTGATCGTGACCTTGGGCACGCCGGTGATGATGATCAGGGTGCGGGCGTGCACGGCGATCGCCAGCTTCATGCTTGCGAGGTCCTTGTCGATCACGCAGTCCACGCCGGTGATCTCGCCACTTTCGCCGTGAGCTACGGGGATCCCTCCGCCACCGCCGGTGATGAGCACGTAGTGTTCCTGCAGCAGGTGCCGGATCGCTTCCTTCTCCACGATATCGATGGGGTAGGGGGACGCCACGAAGCGACGCCATCCGCGACCGGCGTCCTCCTTCACCAGCCAGCCCTTCTCACCGATCAGCTTTTTCGCCTGCTCCTCGGTGTAGAACGGTCCGATCGGTTTGGTGGGGTTCTGCATGGAGGGGTCATGTCGGTCCACGATAATCTGTGCCGGAATCGTGACCACGTTGCGCCACACGTCCTGCGCGATCATCTCGTTCTGCAGGCACTGCTCGATCATGTACCCCATGGAGCCGCAGGTCATGGCGTCGAGCATGCCGAGGGGAGTCTCGGGAACCTCGGCCTTGGCGAGTTCGTTCTGCAGCAGCAGATTCCCCACCTGGGGGCCGTTCCCGTGGGTGACGATGAAGTTGTAGCCGTTCTTCAACAGCTCCACGACGGGCCGAACGGTCCGCCGGACATTTTCGAACTGCTCCTGGACCGTTCCGCGCTGGCCCTTGGAGATGATGGAATTCCCGCCCAGCGCGATGACCGCCAGGCTGTCATTGTTGACCTTGTGTTGCCGATTCATGGTTTCCCAAGTGTAGCACCGGCGTCGCGGCGGCGCCAGAAAAACCGCGCGATCACCACATCACTGCGGGGCGCCCCGCGACCCAGACGACGTCAACGGGAAGACCGAATACGGCACTGAGGCGTTCTCCGGACAGCGTTTCTCGCACGGACCCGTGCGCGAGCAGCGCCCCGTCCCGAAGCATGAGCACGTCGTCGGCGCAGGCGGCGGCGAACTCCGGGTCGTGCGTGGTGAACACGACCGTCGTTCCGTCGTTCACCAGGGATCGGACCAGGTCCGCGAGACGCCGTTTGTTGCCCAGATCCAGATGGGAGGTGGGCTCGTCCATCAAAAGCACCCGCGGCTGCTGCGCCAGACAGCGTGCCAGCATCACCAGCTGTCGTTCTCCCCCGCTGATGCCGGTGACCGCACTCCCGTGGTGGTCCGCCATGCCGACGCGTTCCAGCGCCTCCATGGCGATGGTCCGGTCCACGGCGCCGGGGCTCTCCACCGGTGAGAGGTACGGTGCCCGCCCCAGAAGCACGTAGTCGATGACGCGGTATTCGAACGGCAGCCGTTCCTCCTGCGGCAGCAGCGACAGCAGGCGCCCCATGCCCCGCCGCGAGAGATCCGCCGTGTTGCGGCCGGCGACGCGAATCTCACCGGCCTGCGGCGTCAGCCAGCCGAGGACGCAGTTCAGGAACGTGGTTTTACCCACACCGTTGGGTCCCAGGACCGCCGTAACCGCGCCTCCCCGGATCGTGACGTCGACGCCCCTGAGAACCCGGGGACCCCCGTCGCGGTACCGGAACTGCAGGTTGGCGATGGCGATCTCTGCTCCGTCCGACTCACGCTTCATCGTTCGATCCTGATCGCGTTCGTGGTCATAAGCGCGAGAAACGCCGTTGCACCCACCAGCGATGTGACGATTCCCAGCGGTATCTCCCCGGCGATCGCCGTCCGCGCCACGGCGTCGGCGAGGGCGACAAACGCGGCCCCGATCATCGCCGATGCGGGAAGGGCTACCGCGGCGTCGGCGCCGACGATGCGTCGCGTGGCGTGCGGTACGATGAGTCCCACCCAGCCCACGATGCCGGCGATCGATACCACTGCCGCCACCGCCACCGTTGCGGCAACGAGATACAGCGACCGCTCGCGCCCCGGGGCGGCACCAAGGGTGAAGGAGACTCGATCGTCCATGGACAGGAGGTTGAGGCGCCAGCGCCCCGCGAGGGGAACCGCCACCCCGATCACGACCGCCGGCAGAACCGGCAGAAGCCGCGGCCAGTTCACCGACCACAGTCCCCCGAGGAGCCAGAACGTCAATTCCGGGAGTTCCTGGAGCGGATCGGCGACGAGCTTCACGACACCGACACCGGCGGACGCGACGGCGGAAACCGCGATTCCGGCGAGCACCAGACGCAGTATCCAACCGCCGTAGCGCAGGCGCCGCGCGATGAGGTACGCCGCCGCCAGGCCGGCAATGCCGCCGGCCGCCGCCGCGAGTTGCACCGCCCACTGCTGTCCGCTTCCGACCACGATCGCCAGCGCGGCGCCGAGGGCTGCCCCCTGCGAGACGCCGACCAGACCCGGTTCGACCAGGGGGTTCCCGAACAGCATCTGCATCACCACCCCGGAGGTCGCCAGTGCGGCGCCGAGGACGAGGGCCGCCACGACCCGTGGTAATCGGAGGTCGAGGAGTATCCGCGGGGCCAGAGGGTCGGTACGGAGCGCCGAGAGGGGCATGAAACCCGGCTCCGGATAGCGGCCCAGCCACAGCGCAAGGATCGTAGCCGCTGCCAGACCCGCCGCCAGGACGCCGTTCCGCGGCCATCGCCGTCGTCCCGCGGCGGCGTTCCCCCGCTCCATGGCGTTCAGTCCACGTCTCCTGTCAGGGTCGGCTCGATCGTCGCGGTGATCGCCCGATCCGACAGGTGGTAGACCTCACGGTAGAACTCCGTGACCTCGTCACGGACGGAGATATCGCGGAACAGGTCCGGGTGCAGTCGCGTTGCCATCCACTGAAGCCCGAGTATCCAGCGCGTGTCGGGCTGGTCCCAGCTGTAGAAATCCATCGGCATGGCGTGCAGGTTTCCCGCCGCCGTCGCCGTGAGCGCCATCCAGCGCGGATCGGAGCCGAGGCGATTTCGGATCGCTGGTGCCGAGCCGTCGTAGGCGACCACGATGATCTGTTCGGGGTCCCACGCGGCGATCTGTTCGAACCCGACCGTCGCCCATCCGCCGCCGGGGTTGGCTCCGATCCACACCGGGTTCCCGCCGGCGAGCTCCACCATCCGCGTCTGGATCCAGTCGGTTGGCGGCACCTGGAACGCCACGCCGTCGTCGCCGGCGCGGGCGGCCAGGACCAGCGTTCCGGGACGTTCCCGCGACGGTATCGGAACGGTTCGCGCCTGGACGTCCGCAACGCGGCGTTCGTAGAACGCCACCAGTTCCGCGGCGCGTTCCTCTTCACCCAGGGCCTCCCCGAGCATCGTGATGTCGCGCCGATACTGCTGCGGTGTCTCGAGGTCCACGTACACCACCGTCACGCCGATCTCCTCGAGACGTCGACCCAGTGGGTCGCGGACCGACGACTTGAGCACCACGAGGTCCGGTCGTAGCGCGGCGATCTGTTCCGGCCCCACGGAGCGTTCCAGGATCGTCGGTCCGCCGCCGGTATCCTCGAGGGCGGCCACGAAACTGCCACGGCCCTGGCTGATGCGTCCGAGTCCCACGATGTGTCGGGGAGCCCTGTCAAAAGCGTACAGAACGTCGGCGATCATGAGGACCGCCCGCCCGGCCGCGACGATCCGCTGCGGCGGCGTCGGGACCGCTACACTGCGATCGAGGGCGTCGGTGACGGTATGGACCGGTGTGTCTGTGCCGTCGGTGACCTCGCCGGCGCCCGTCGCAGCCACCGGCACCACAACCACGACCGCAAAGATCACGATCGCGAGGACAGCTGTCGCCGTGCGATCGGCGAGAGATCTGAAACACTGTGTCATGGGACGGTATTGTGGGTCCGGGACCGGGCACCGTCAAGCTGCTGCTTCTTGACAACTCGCGGGACCGGACTGACAATGGTGACTGTTAATTTCGTAATCAACTCGCATTGCCGGGCTCTCCCGACGGCGCACCGAATTGCCGGTGTGACGGGGAAGGTGTCTCCGGCGTGCAGTACGGAGGCACAGCCCCATGTTGCAAGACTTTTCCTACCACGATCCGCGGTCGCTCGCAGAGGCGTTGTCGTTCCTGGCGGAGCACGGCGCGGATTCTGCGGTGTTTTCCGGTGGCACCGACCTGTTCGTCACAATTCGCGCGGGACTCACGGCGCCGCGGCACGTGGTCAACCTCAAGGGCATCGAAGAGCTCCACCGACTCTCGTGGGACGAGACCGAAGGCCTGACGATCGGCGCCTGCGTCACCGTCAACCAGCTCGTCGATGACCCCGTTGTCCAGTCACGGTTTCCCATTCTGCACCACGCCGGGAGTGAGTTGGCCACGTTCCAGCTCCGAAACCGCGCCACGGTGGTGGGGAACATCGTCACGGCGAGTCCCTGCGGTGACATGTCCAGTCCGCTCCTCGTCCACGGCGGCGAGGTGGTCCTGGCGAGCGCATCCGGCGAACGTCGAATGCCGCTGGGAGAATTTATTACCGGCGTCAAGCGCACCATCATCCGACCCGACGAAATCGTCGCCCGGATCGTCGTGCCGCCGACGTGGGCCGGCGCCGCCGGTGGCTACGAGAAACTCAAACGGATCAAGGGGCACGACCTTGGCGTTGTGGCCGTGGCGATGATCCGGCATCGGGACGCGATCCGGGTATCCATCAGTTCCGCGGCGCCGACCCCGGTTCTGCTGCCCGATTTTCCCGCATCGGCGTCCATCGCCGACATTCAGAAGAAGGCCCAGGAGATGATCAGTCCGATCGACGATGTCCGGGCCACCGCCGAGTACCGTTCCTTCATGGTGAACGTGTTCATCAAACGTCTCATGGATTCCGTGGAGGCCGCCTCATGAAAACTGTCGAATTTACGATCAACGGAGAGCGCTATCGACGCGACGTCTCCGAATACCGGACCCTCCTGCATTTCCTGCGCGAGGATCTGGGCTACACCGGTACCAAGGAAGGCTGTGGCGCCGGCGAATGTGGCGCCTGCACCGTCATTCTCGACGGCAATGCCGTGAACTCCTGTCTCGTTCTGGCGGCCGAGATCGACGGCGCGGCGATCGAGACGATCGAGGGCGAAGGCAGCCGTGAGCAGCTGTCGGAGATCCAGCAGGCGTTCGACCGCAACCACGCCGTGCAGTGCGGGTTCTGTACCGCAGGCATGGTGATGACGGTGAAGGACCTGCTGCGACGCAATCCGCACCCCACGCGACCGGAGGTAGTCGAGGGAATCGAGGGCAACTTCTGTCGCTGTACCGGCTATGAACAGATCATTGAGGCGGTGCTGGACGCCGCCGAGCACGGCGCCGGCGACGCCGGGGAGGCTTCCGATGCTTGATTCCGTACCCGCTTCCGAACTCACGGCCGTCGGCCGCAAGACACAGCGCGTGGACGCCGTGGAGAAACTCACCGGTGAGGCCACCTACGTTAGCGACATGGTGCTTCCCGGCATGCTCTACGCCCGCGTGAAGACAAGTCCCCACGCCCGTGCTCGGATCGTGTCCATCGACACGAGCAAGGCCGAGGCGATGCCCGGCGTCCGCGCCGTGATCACCGGTCACGACATCGCATACAAGCTCGGCTTGTACGTCGTGGACAAGGATATCCTCGCCCGCAACGAGGTCCGCCATTTCGGTGAGGGCGTGGCGGCGGTGGCCGCCGATACACTGGAGATCGCCCGCAAGGCGGTGGATGTGATTGAGGTGGAGTACGAGGAACTGGAACCGGTACTGCACCCCAAGGACGCGATCAAGGAAGACGCACCGCTGGTGCATCCCGACCTGGGATCCTACGCCTACATGGAGGCGGCGTTCACACCGAAACCGGGAACGAACATCGCCAACCACACCAAACTCCGCAAAGGGGACATCGAGAAGGGGTTCGCCGAGAGTGAATGGATCATCGAGCGGGAGTACACCAATCCGTCGGTCCAGCACGTCCCCATGGAGACGCACGTGGCGATCGTACAGTGGGGCCGGAACGACCAGGTCCACATCTGGTCCAGCGCCCAGTCCCCGTACACGCTCCGTAACCTCTTTTCCATCGCCTTTCAGCTGCCACACCGGAACGTCCGGGTGGAGGTGCCGTACGTAGGCGGTGGTTTCGGCGGGAAAGCCGGCATCGGGATCGAGCCGTTGGTGGCGCTCCTGAGCCGTGCCGCGAACGGGCGTCCGGTCAAACTGACCGCGACGCGGGAGGAGGAGTTCAGCCTGCTGCCCTGCCGCAGTCAGCTCACCTACCGGATCAAGACCGGCGTCTCCCTGGAGGGGAAAATCCTGGCGCAGCAGATGACGATGTACTGGGATTCCGGTGCCTACGCCGACTACGCCGTCAACGTGACGCGGGCCTCGGGCTACAGCGCCGGTGGACCCTACGAGATTCCGAACGCCACCGTGGACGCGTACACCGTGTACACCAACAAGCCCTTCGGGACGGCGTACCGCGGGTTTGGCCACGTGGAGTTCTTCTGGGGACTCGAGCGCCACATGGACCTGGTGGCGCAGGCGATCGGCATGGACCCGATGCATTTTCGGTTGCAGAACGCGCTGAAGCCGGGGGCGACCACGCTGACCGGTGAACAGATCACCGAACACACCGGCAACATCTCGGCGTGCCTGAAAAAGGCAGCCGAAATGGTGGGGTACGGTTCGGTATCGAAGGAGGAAGAAGCCAGGGCCGCCGCCACCGGAAAGAAAATCGGCAAAGCGGTTGTGGGACTCCACAAGGCGCCGGCGATGCCTCCCTTTACCGCGACCACGGTCATCCTCAAGATGAACGAGGATGGGACCGTCACCGCCAACCTCACCCTGGTGGACTATGGTCAGGGGACCTACACCGCCGTGGCGCAGATGATCGCTGAACGGTTGCGCATGCCGGTCAGCAAAGTCAAGGTCGCCTTTGAGTCTGACACAGACCGCGACCCCTACGACTGGCAGACGGTGGCGTCGAAGGGGCTGTTGCTGAGCGGAAACGCCGCGATCCTCGCCGCGGATGACCTCCTGGCGCGGGGATACGAGGACGCGGCGCAGGTCCTGCGGGCCCACACCCGCGATCTGGACCACGACGGCGACGGTATCTTTGTCCGGCACCACCCGGAGCACCGGGTCGCCTGGACCGAACTCGCCATCGGCTACGCCTATCCCAACGGAAACGCGATCGGCGGACCGCTTGTCGGCGTTGGCCGTTACATCGCCCAGGGGCTCACGCACCTGAACAAGGAAACCGGCGAAGGCCTCCCGGCGATCGACTGGACCTACGGCGCCCACGGCATGACCGTGGCGGTGGATCCCGAAACCGGTGAGTACGACGTGCTCAAGGTGGCGTCCGTGTTCGACGCGGGGCGGGTGATCAACCCCGATGCGTTCCGCGGGCAGGCGATCGGCGGCATGATTCAGGGGCTTGGAACCGCAACGGTTGAGGGCTACATCTACGACCGGAAAGGGCACCTCCTGAACCCGAGCTTCACCGACAACAAGATTCCCACGGCCCGTGATATCCCGCTGGAGATCGAGGTCTTCGGTGTGGAGACGCCACAGGTCGACGGCCCCTTCGGTGCCCGTGGTATCGCCGAGCACAGCATGATCTCGGTCGCGGCGGCGCTGGGGAACGCGATTCAGCACGCAACCGGCGCCGAGGTAACGCACATGCCCCTCCGTGCGGAGGACGTGTGGCGCGCCCTGAACCGCAAGGATCCGATCGACAACTGGATCACCAAGAGCCCCGTCGGCAGCTGCAAATCGGCGCCGGAGCTCCAGAAGTACACGTGTGACTGACGCGGTCCGGGAACCCCGGACCGTCGGGGAGATCGTGAACGCCCGCCTGCGCCGGCGGGACGGTCTGTGGCGCCTTCGCCTCGCCGACGGCAGCATCGTCGCGGTGGAGGCGCAGAACCCCGGGGAGCCGGTATTCCCGACGGCCGGGGCGCCGACCGGCACCCCGGCTGGTGCCGGGGGCCGCTCCCTCGAAGGCTCGGGGATTATCGACGCCGCCGGAGGACTGGTCACCGAGAGCTTTGCCAACGGACACCTGCACCTGTGCAAGGTGAACACCCTGGAACTCCTCGGCGACGACGCCCTGCGTGAGTATCACGGTGGCGGTATGGGCGGGGCGATGACGGCGATCGAGCTCGCCTCGGCGGTCAAGGATCACTACCGGCAGGACCGACTGGTTCCCGGCATCCGGCGCGCCGTCGAGCGTGCGGTGGGGTACGGTACGTCCCTCATTCGCGCCTTCGCCGACACCGATACCCGCGCCCGCCTGGAGGGCGTCCGCGCCGTCATGCAGGTTCGTGACGAGTTTCGCGATCGCATCGAGATCGAGGTTGTCGCCTTTCCGCAGGACGGCCTGCTGCGCGACCCCGGCGCCGGAGAACTGGTGCGAGCGGCGGTTGCAGAGGGCGCCGACGTCGTCGGTGGCATCCCGTGGATCGAACTCACCGAGCCCGATATGCGGCGACACGTGGATGCAATGATGGACCTGGCGGTGGAGTTTGACCGCCCCCTGTCGATGCTGGTGGACGACGCAGGCGATCCCACGCTGCGGACCACCGAAATGCTCGCCATGGCGACGATCGACCGCGAATGGCAACGTCGTGTGACGGTACAGCACGCCCGCGCCATGGCGTTGTACCCGGAACCCGCTCGTCGACGGCTGTTCGAACTGCTCTCCCGGGCGGGGATCGGCGTTGTCAGCGATCCCCACACGGGTCCGCTGTACGCCGACATCGACGGTCTGCGGCGCTCCGGCATTCCTGTGGCGCTGGGGCAGGACGACATCGCCGACGCCTATTACCCCTTCGGTCGCAACAACATGCTCGAAGTTGCCTTCCTCGCTGCACACCTGCTGTGGAAAACAACCGCTGCAAATCTGGACGAGCTGTGTGATATGATCGGAACGGATGCGGCACGGGTCCTTGGTCGCGACGACCGGCGTGTGGAGGTCGGGGCGCCGGCGCATCTGTTGGTGCACCGCGGGACCACTCCGCGGGAACTCCTCACGGAGCATGACGCGCCGCGATACGCCCTCTTCGGCGGGCGCATCGTGGCTCGGGAGGGTGAACTGATATGACATTTCCCGGAATTAAACCCGGCATGACGATCACGATTCGGCGGTCGGTATCCGACGATGAAACGTTTGGGAATCACCTTCCGGACGATATGGAGAAGCTCCTGTCATCGCCGGGACTCGTGTCCCTCATGATCGAGGCCTCGGTACGGATGATCGACCCGCAGCTTCCGGACGGGTTTATCTCGGTGGGCAAGAGCTCCGAAGTGGTCCACGAGCACCCGACGGTTGTCGGGTCCACGGTCCACGTCACGGTTCGCGTGGCGGCGTTCGATGGATACCACATCACGATCGAGATGGAGGCGTCCGACGAGATGGGCGTCTGCGGCCGCGGTACCCACATGCGGTCGATCGTGAACCGGCGGTGGCTGGAGCTCAAGACCGCCCGTCGCCTTGCCTCGCTCTGACATCGCCGCCGCCATTCCGCGTCTCGACTGCGTCATCCCCGCCGCCGGCGAATCGCGGCGCATGGGGACACCGAAACAGGCGGTGCGCCTCGGTGGAACACCGCTCATCGCGCTGGCCGTGGAGCGGGCGCTGGAGTTCTCCTCCCGGGTGATTGTGGTGGTCGGCGCACACATCGACGTCGTTCGTCCGGCCATTCCGGACCTGCCGGGGGTCGAGGTGCTCGAGCACCCCGGGTTTCGCCGGGGAATGGTCTCCTCGATCGCCGCCGGTGCGGCCCGGGTCCGGACGCCGTGGTTCTACGTCGCCCCCGCCGACATGCCGGCGTTGCCGGCCGATGCGTTTCGCGGTCTGGCGATGGAGGCGGCGAAGGATCCTCCGGCGGACGCACTCTTTCCGGTAACCGAGGCCCGTCGCGGGCACCCGGTGCTTATCCGCAGCAGCCTCGTTCCCGATCTACTCCGGCGCTGGGAACGCGTGTCCTCGATGCGGGAGTTCCTGGAGGAGTACCGCTGCGCCGAGATCCGCCTGGCCGATGACGGGATTCATCGCGATATCGACACGCCGTCCGAACTGTCCGACGAACTGAGACGCTGGAACTCGGAGTAGATCCAAGCGGTCAGCTCCGCCGACCGACGTCGTCGCGCGCCCCCGGCGTGGACCGTCCGCGGTGAGCCGGGTTCCATGCGGCACCTGCGGCGCGGCCACTCGATTCGCCGAGCGATCGTGTGCCCCTGCATCCGGCCTGCGAGGTCGAGGGCCGCGATCAGATACTCCACCAACCGCGCGTGGCGCGCCGAGCCCGCCTCGGGGACGTGTGCGCCGGGCGTCAGTCCCGCCGCGCTCAGGTACGATCCATCCAGGTACGCCAGAAGATCCGCCGTTTCCAACCACCGCGCGGCGATCCTGGATTCCACGGCATCGATGTCCGCCAGCGCACTGCCAAGGCGGTGGGCCGGCGGTGGGTCCGGGAAGGCGCGTTCCCAGAAGCGGTGACGGATCCGGAAAATGCGGGACACCGCGTCGCCGGATCCACGAGACAGGCCGAAACGGCGCTCTGCGGTTCGCAGGGCGTGTTCCAGCGCCGCGGGAAACAGCGCTGACACCTCCCGTTCCAGCGGCGTGGTCGGTCCGTCGTCGGTGTCTGTGGTGCCTGTGGCGCGTGTGGTGCCTGTGGCGCGTGTGGTGCCGCCGACGCCCTGCCGGGCCTGTTCGTGGGCGTCCTCGCGGGCGCTGTCCAGCACGATCGAGAGCAGCACGCGGAACTGGTGCCACAACCTGCCGACGAGGTCGTGCCGCGCCGGAGCGGGATCGTCGGACGCGGTCATCCGCTCGAGGCGGTTGAGGTATCGGATGAGCCGCCGGTTGTGCCGGTCAGGATACCGGAACTCGATCCCCAGGGGCAGGATCTGTACCTCGCGACCGTCGGCGCCGCACTCGGCGGCGTCCAGCGCCAGGGCGGCGGTTCCCCGCTGAATGGCCGCCACGCGATAGTTGTGGTAGGTGACCTGTGCCTCCGGTGCAAGACAGACCGGTGCCGGGTTGCCGCATATCTGCGTTCGCACCATATCCATGCTTCCGCGGTTGATCCCGCCGTGGTAGACGCTGATCGCCCCGACCCGCGGAAGGATCCAGGCTACGAGGGGTCCGCCCCAGATGGGGACGCCGCGTCCGTAGAGGAAAACGGGCGGGGTACCGCCGGCGCCACGGACGACCTGAAACACGAGCTGAGGATCGTCCGCCGACGGATGCCGGAATGCGACAAAGGTGAGCGTGTTCTCCCGGGTGAGATGCGCCCGCAGGTCGTGCCGCCTGACGACGGTTACCCGGGATACTCCCATGACCAGTCGTCGGTAGAGGGGCGCGATCGGGCGCAGTACGGCGAGCAGCAGCCGACTGCTGCGGGGCGGCACCGGCATGAGCGGTGCGCCCGCGCCCTGCAACAGATGCACAACGGTGCGGGGTGGTCGGGCCATACCCGCAAGTGTACTCGATTCTATCCGAACAGACCCACCGGAAACGGTACGTGCAGCACCATCTGGAACAGCAGGTAGAAGGCTCCCACCGATACCAGGGCGACGATGATCGCGCGGCCGGTTCCGTGATGCCCCCGGAAGGTGATTGCACCCATCACCGCGACGCCGACAAGGCTTGCCAGCAGCAGACCCGCCACCGGGATCAGGGCTGTCCAGAGGACCAGCGCTCCCATGAGCGTCCCCGAGCGCATGTGCCGCTCTCCGGCGTCGCCGGAGGCGAGGCGGATCACCGGGCCGTGTCCGAGGATCGTGAGGACCGCCAGCACCACCGCGCTGATGCCGACGATCGCCGCCACCACCCGGGGAAAGATCCGGCTGAGGGGGCGAAAATCCGCCGCCGAGAGGTACCAGAACACCGAGACGGCGACCAGGACCGCCGCCGAGAGAAGATTTCGCGTGCGCTGCGTCATTGGATATCCTCCCTGCGTCCGTCCTGCACCTGGTGGACCGCTTTCAGCGTCCCGCCCTTTCCGTGGCGCTCGCGCCACTGCACCACAATTGGCGCCGCAACCGACACCACGGTCAGTACGATCAGGATCAGTGAGATCGGGCGGCCGAAGAACACACCGGCGAGGGACCCGCTCGCGCGTCCCATGAGCAACGACTGGCTCAGGCCCTGTTCGGCGATGGGACCGAGGATGAGCCCCAGCACGATCGGACCGGGCATGAATCCGGCTTTCCGCAGGGCATGGGCGCCGAGGCCGACGGCAACCATCGTGTAGATGTCGGCGACGTTGTTGTAAATCGAGTAGGACCCGACCATGGAGAGGAAAATGATCAGTGGCGCCATCGTCTGGACGCGGACCTTCTGCATGAGCCGCGCCACCGCCCGGCCCAGGACGATGCCCAGCGGCAGCATCGCCAGGTTGGCCAGGATCAGGGAAAACAGAAACGCGTAGGTGATCGTGCCGTGGGCGGTAAAGAGCTCCGCGCCGGGACGCATTCCCTGTAGCAACAGGGCCCCGAACAGCACCGCCGCCGGCGGCGCCCCGGGTACTCCCAGCGTCAGCATCGGAATCAGGGCTCCCGAGACCGACGCGTTGTTGGCCGTTTCCGAGGCCGCCACCCCTTCGATATTCCCGGTACCGAAGGAATCGCGGTTCCGACTCGTACGGACCGCTTCATTGTAGCTCACGAGGCCCGCGATATTGCCCCCGGCACCCGGGATGATACCGATCAGGGTGCCGAGCACCGATGACCGGATCATGAGCCACGGATGGCGCAGGAGGCGCAGAAACACACGGCGGACCATGTTTCGCTGCCGTTTGTACGGAATCACCGTCCCAGACTGGTGGCTTTCCTCCACCATCCTGAGCACCTCGGGGATACAGAAGAAGCCGATGAGCGCGGGAATCAGGGATATGCCGTTCTGAAGGGCAACCGTGCCAAAACTGTACCGCACCGATCCCTCGATCGGTGCGATCCCGATCGTCGAGATCAGCAGGCCGATGCCGCCGCCGATGAGGCCCTTGAGCGTCGAACGCGGCGAAACCGCGGCGATGATCGTGAGGCCGAACGCGGCAAGCCAGAAATACTCCGGCGGGCCGAAGCTGAGACTGGCTCGCGCCAGCGGCGGCGACAGGAAGATGAGAAAGAGGACGCCAACCACGCCACCGAAGACCGACGCGATCGTCGCGGTCACGATGGCTCGGTAGGCCTCGCCTTTCTGCGCCATGGGAAAGCCATCAAAGGTGGTGGCGATTGCCGACGGTGTCCCCGGCGTATTGATGAGAATCGCCGAGAAGGAGCCCCCGTATATCGCCCCGGAATAGATCGCCCCCAGCAGAACCAGTCCGTGGATCGGCGACATGCCGAACGTGAACGGCACCAGCAGCGCGATCGCCATCGTCGCCGTGAGGCCGGGAAGCGCCCCGACGAGGATACCGGCGCTGACACCGAGGGTGATGAGAAGAAGGCTGACGGGGTCGAGAACCCCCGCCAGCGCATTCAGTAACATCGTACTCATCGATCGATCAGATTTCGCCCAGTTCGCGAAGGACGGTCTCGATCTCCGAACTCTTCCGGTCGATGTAGGCGGCGAACTCATCGGCCCCCATCGAATGGATCACGAAACCGAGGTCCTCCATTTCGGAGACAAACTCCTGGTTGGCGCTTACCTCGTCAAAGGCGGCCTCCAGCGTGGCAACGATCTCGTCCGGAGTCTCCGGCGGCACCGCCACGCCGCGATCGATTCCCGCGGTCATGTCCAGGCCCTGCTCGACAAACGTGGGAACATCCGGCAGTGCGCGAAAGCGTTCGGTGGTTCCGATCGCCAGGATCTTCATCTCGTCGGCGTGGGCCAGGAGATCGTTCGAGTTGGCCATGAGCGCCTGGGTGTGCCCGCCGAGGAAGCTCGCAACCGACGGTGCGGCACCCGTGGCGGGAATGTAGGTAAACTCGGTCCCGGTGAGGTACTGCAGCTGCAGAATCGCCAGATGGTGGCCGGTGTGGGTGCCGGACCCGCTCACCGTGATCTCGCCGGGATGATCCGCGGCGTAGTCGATCAGGTCCTGAAGAGTGTCGAAGGGGCTGTCGGCGGCAACGGCCAGTCCGATCGGTGTGGACTGGAAGAGATACACCGGTTTCAGCTGGTCGGTGGTGTATCCCGCGTTGTCCCGTACCATCGGCTGAATGATGATATGCGGGATGTTGTTCCCGGTGATCGTGTACCCGTCGGGGCGGGCCTTGACCAGGTTGGACCACGCCAGCGCGCCACCGGCTCCGGGCTGGTGACGGATGACGACATCAACTCCGAGCGCCTCTTCCAGGTACGGCTTCTGGTACTGCGCGGTCACGTCGGACTGACCGCCCGGATTGAACGGGATGACGTAGGAAATCGCCCGGGTGGGATAGTCGGCGGATTCCGCCTCCCCGGATGCGAAGACGACGCCGGGAACGGCGAGAATGGCCAGGAGTATCACCGCCAGCAGCCGGATACCCGAAACGCGTGAAGTCAACATGACAACCTCCTTGTGTGTGTGGCTCACTGCCCGGTGTCGGGTCAGCGGCGCGAAAAGATCTGGGGATTCACGACGTATCGCGGGCGCTGGCCCGAGAGTACGCGCACCAGTTCGTCCATACCATCCACCATGTTCTGGTGGTGGCTTTCCTCCGAGTACCAGGCGATATGCGGTGTTACCACGGCGTTGGGGAGCGAGAGGATCGCCTCGTCTCCGCGCGGCGGTTCCACTTCCAGGACGTCGATTCCGGCGCCGCCGATGCTCCCGCGGCGCAGCGCCGCCTCCAGCGCCGGAATGTCGACGATCGCACCGCGGGCCGTATTGACCAGGACGCTGTGCTCCGGCATCGCCGCCAGGACCTCCTCGTCGACCAGATGGTACGTCTCGTCGGTCAGGGGGCTGTGAATCGACAGATAGTCCACGGTACGGGCCATCGGCATGAGCTCGTAGGAGCGTTCCACGCCGAGCATCGCGAAAATATCGTCGTCAACGTAGGGGTCGTAGGCGACAACGTTCATTCCCAGGGCCTGCGCGTACCGCGCACTGTGGCGACCGATGCGGCCGAGTCCGACGATCCCGAACCGTCGTCCGGTAAACGAGTGGATCGGGCGGGTCTGTTTGTAGTCCCAGCCTCCACCGCCGGTGTGCGGGATGAGCTCGTGGATTTTTCTCCCAACGGATACCGCGAGGGTGATGGCGTGCTGGGCGACCTCTTCGCTGCAGTACAGCGGGCAGTTCGAGACCGGAATCCCACGGCGGGTCGCCGTGTCCACGTCGACGACGTCGAATCCGACCGACAGCGTCATGATGAACTCACACGCCGTGGCGGCTTCTATCATCGCGGCGGGTACCGGGTGCCCGATCAGGACGAGGGCCGCGGCGTCGCGGACGGTGTCCAGAATCTCCCGGTCGCTCATGCCCTCGGTGCTGACGATTTCGGCGTCCGCCTCCCGGGCGCGGTCACGAAAGTACTGCATATCCGGGAACTTCATGAACAGACGATTCCCGAGGAGTACAACTTTTCTCATGGTGCTGCTCCGTGCATACCCCGTACTAAAGGGCGCTCCGGTTGGAACACAATGAGATGCGGTCGGTCGCCCGAAATTCGGACGTGTACGGCACGAGAAAACTCCAAAACAGGGGCTGGCTGCTGAGTTATCGGAGAAAACACCTGTATTGGGAAAGTGAAGGTGTGTAGGCCACGATTCACTTCCTTTCCAAAAAAAAGACGGCAGCCGAAGCTGCCGTCTGTTCCCCGAATATGTGGTGTATCGGTGTGAATCAGCCGCGCCGGATCTCGATCTGGCGGGGCTTGGCTTCCGGTTTCTTGTGCAACTGTACCGTGAGAACGCCGTTGCGGTACGTGGCTTCCACGTTCGCGGCGTCCGCATCCTTGGGCATGGCAAAGCTGCGGTAGAACTGGCGTGCCGATCGCTCCCGCAGGATGTACTCGGCGCCGTCCGCGTTTGCGTCTCCGTCGTTCGCGCTCCGCTCGTCCTCGGTACGGCCGGAGATCACCAGCAGGTCGTTTTCGACCTGGACACTGATCTGGTCCTCCCGCATGCCGGGAATGTCGGCCTCGATGACGTATGCGTCATCCTCGTTGCGGATATCGACGGCGGGTCGCCAGTCGCTCCAACTCGGCATCGTACCGAACACGGAATCGAACAGCCGGTCGAAGTCGTTCCACACGTTCACACCGTTTCCGGGTCGTCGTACGGTCAGATAGTTCATTACACACCTCCTACGCGTGTCGATGCAGGTTCGTCTTCGGATTTCGGCCGGAGCCCAGGCCCGAACCGGCGCCTTCACGGTCTCCGCCGTCCTGCATCCGTTGTGCCAATATATAAGCACAAACCGTGCCAATTCCCGATATTTCGCGTAGATGTATTGTAAGTCGTTTCTGAAAAAAGAAATAGAGAGTCACGCTGAGCCGCGGAATGGGGGCGTTTGGGTGAGTTCGCTGCGTCCTAGTGAAACAGTGGCAAAATAACCCGGGCAAAAAGAGTCAAAATGACACGAATTGGGTGCCGAGCGTATTCCCGGCTGCGTCGAGGCGACGCAGCGGTGACCGGGCGCTCAGCAGCCCCGGGAAAACGTGTCCACAGCGTCGGCGAGATCGCGGTACCGGTTGACCACCGCCTCGTCTCCGTAGTGTGCCCGATCCAGCTCCTCCGCCGCCGTCACAAGGTCCGTCAGCAGCACACCGAGATGCGTCAGATTGGGATCGAAGGTACCGATCGTGATGTCGCGCAGCATTCGCTCGTTGGCATTCAGCTGCGACGGCGGGCCCGCGAGATCCCGAAGACGTCCGCAGATCTGCATTCTGCAGGCACGGACAAAGGCCGCGAATGCCAGAACGGTGTCGTACAGATCCTCGAACGAGACCCTGGATCCATCGACGATGTAGGACAGATTGCCGTCGATCAGGTGTGTGATGTGCTGCCAGTCCGACCGGGTGATGTCCAGCCGCGTGTAGATTCTCCGGAGCAGCTGGTGGTACAGGTGATCCGAGAAATGGTCCCGGATGCGTCCCAGCTGATCCTCGATCGTCCCCGGGGTAGTCACTGTCCGTTCCCGCGGGCGTTGGTGAGAGCCCCGGCGTACCACTCGAGATCGGACAGGACGTCGTTTGTCCAGCTGTCCACGTCCTCGCGGGTCGTATCTCCGTTCTCGTCGAACACCTCGTGCACCGCCGGTACCGGCAGCGAGCGGGGTGTGGTGACCAGTCCCACGCCCGCCAGGAGCGAACGCAGCTGTTCCATCGCCCGAACCCCGGCGAAGGGACCGTAGGAGTAACTCGCCAGGCCGGCGACCTTGTGGTGGAACTGTTCAATGTAGTGGGCAACGATATTGGAGAGCGCCGGCGGAACGCTGTAGTTGTACTCACCGGTCACGAACAGGAATGCATCCGCCGACGCAAAGAGATCGCCGACCTGTTCCACCGCCGACGGAGCCGTTCCCACCTCGTAGTCCATCATGCGGCGTTCGATGAGCGGGAGCTGGAAGATGTTGGGGTCGACGGTGAACACTTCGTGCCCGCGGGCGGCCAGTTTGCGCTCAAGGTAGCGGACAAGCCGGATACCGAGGCGACCGTCGCGAACGGAACCGTAGACCAGTGCAACTGTCATCGTAGCCTCCAGGCCCGCAGGATACCGAAAAACGGGATCTCCCGCAAACGACCCGCGGTGGCCGGGCGTGACGGCCGTGAGAGAGGGCTTCTACACGCGGCGACGAAACCCGAGCATGGGCGACGCCGTGGAACCCGGCAGGATGTCCTCCCGGTGGGTATTGTAGTGCCATCGGTGATCGAAGGTGTTCATCGGGTCGTGCATCGGCTCTTCGCCGATCGTGATCGCGTGGACCGTGATCAGGCCGCGCTGCTGGAGCTCCAGGATCTGGCGTCGGTGCACCGGACCGATGCGCGGAAAGCGCATGTCGCTGATAATGACGAGGTCGGTCACGGTTCCTGCGTTGCGATCGATTCGCTGCAGCGCCGCGTCCAGGGCCGGTGCGACGTCCGCCCCCGCCAGAGGCGGCGCGGCCAGAAAACGCTCCAGCGAGCGGATCGTGGTGTGGTCGACGCGGGAGGGGGCTGCGGCACTGAACCCGCTCCCGGTGGCGTCGCCGGTCTGGTCCTCTCCGGTGCGAAGACTCACCTCTCGCAGCCCGCCACGTACGGCAAGAACGTGCACGTCCCGTCGGACCGGAAGCGACGATCGAATCAGTCCGAGGAGGATGCTGTGGGCGACACGTTCCGCCGTCCCACGCATGGACCCGCTGGTGTCCATGGACACCAGAATGGGTCCCGGTTTGAGGTCCGCCGGGACCCGCTTCCATTCCGAGACCGTGGTGGTGCGAACGCGGCTGGCGACGCGGTTGCTGCTCAGCCCGAGGACTCCCTGTTCGGCCAGTTTTCGCGCGAAGAGGTCCTCCGTTTCCGGGGTCGCGAGCAGCGCGAGCTCGTCCGGCAGTGCCAGCTGAACGCCACTGCCGCCACGAAGCCCGTCGATGTCGCCCACGCCGGCGTCATGACGCGTGACATCCGTGATTTCGCGTGGCACCCGGCGCCACACCAGATGCGTGTCCTCCGGGACGACGCCCCGGGCGAGCGTCTCGGTGACCCGTTCGATGTCCGGGGAGGCGTCGAGATCGCGGCGGGCGGTCTCGATCGCGGACCAGTCGATCTCCATCCACTGGTCGTCGAACACGTTCCAGTTGCCGGGTCGATGAAAGACGCGGCGGCACTCGCGATCGGCGTCGGCGAGGCGGGGCACCAGTTCGTTCAAATGGTCCGCCAGAGGAGTGGCGATGAGACGCAACGCCCGTTCCAGCCGCCGGTTCCATTCCTGCGACTCGATGTCGGCGAGCGTACGGGTGAGGTCCGCCGCGAGCGCTCCGACCGCCACCTGCGTCGTGGCGCTCGCGAGACGCCGGGTCATGAGATCCCACGTCTCGAGGTGTTCGGGGTACCGCGTCCTGAGCACCGCCAGGCGTTCGGTCAGAGCCTCACGGGTTGGTGCGGGGGCCCGCCCCGGAGACGGCGCGCTGGGAATCACGCCGGAGGGCGGCGCGCTCAGTTCTCCCCACAGGTTACCAAACCAGTCGGAAAGCGCCGCGGCCAGCAAATCGGCGAGGTCATCTTCCAGTTCCCGCAGCGTTGCTGTCCGGATCAGGGAGTAAAAGTGAACGAGGGCCCGCGCCAGGGGGCGTGGAACGTCCCGGGCGGAGGCCGCCGACGGGCGATCTCCGTGCCGCTCCGCAGTGAGAAACTGGTAGATTTCGCGGTACAGTGCGGCACGAATCGCGGGCATCGCCGGTACCTCAGGTTCCGGACTGGTCGAGGGAACTGATTGCGGCGTCGATGTCGGTCTGGAGAATGGCGAACACGCCCTCGGCGTCCGACATGCCCTCCGCCAGGATGTCTGCGTAGCTCCGGTGAACGAACAGGTGCTCCGCCGCTTCGCTGTCGGTGTGGCTACGGTACCCGGCGATGCTTTCGAGGATCGACACGACATCCTCCCGCAGCGCCTGCAGTTCCCCGCGAATCTCGGACTGAAGTGTGGCGGCGGGGTCGATGTGATGCTCAACCGTGCGCCGCACGGTGCGCGTCTCCAACTCGAACGCCTGACCGTCGATCTCGACGCCAGTGTCGGAGAGGCGCCGGACCGGCAGCCGTTCCGAGTAGGCGTAGTCGTCGTTGTCGCCGTAGAAGAACACATCCGTGTCGCGGGTGTCCTCTTCGCTCAGGTTCTGAAAATCGCCGATCCAGATGAGCGCGATATGCTCGTCCACATAGTCGTCGATGCGGTAGTACTCGCCACGGTACTCCACCGGCACCGGTGTATCCTCTTCCGACACCGCCGTTGTGGCGTCGTGGAGCCGGTCGAGGGTTTCGTCGAGACGTACGCGAAGCGATTCGGGATCGAAACGGCCCGAGGTCGAGTACCGCCGGAGCGCCTCCTGGACGATCGTGTTGACCACGGCGATGTCCTCTTCTCGTGACCACAGACAATGCCGAAGGATGACGCAGTCCAGGGCGTCGACGCGATCACGGCCGTTGAGAAACGCGCTGGTGCGCAGCAGGCGGGCGGCCTGCTTCCAGCGGCGGTCGCTGACATCGAGGAGGTGCGGCGTGTCACTGTCGGATTCCATGCTGTTGTGCCGGGCGATCCGCTCCCTGATGTCGACGATCAGCGCCGCGATCTCCGGCGGAATCGCCACGGCGTCACGGGCGTCGGTCCACTCGTCGAGTTCGTCGGCGGTTATCTTGTCCTCCGCCGGGACCGTGTCCGCCTCCACGTTGCGGGTGTCCTCGATGAGGCGGATGAACGCGTCGGGTTCCCGGACCGGGGCGACCTGCAGGCGCAGGAGAAATCGGTCCCACAGGTTGTTGAGCCCCGGTTCCTCAGGGACGAGCGTGCCGGCGGCGCCGATCACCGTGCGCAGCGGCAGGTGCAGCTCTTCGCTCCCGTTTCGGAACCGGTGTTCGTTGATCGCCGTGAGGAGCGTGTTGAGAATCGGCGACGAGGCGTTCCAGATCTCATCCAGAAAGACGATTTCCGCTGTCGGGAGAAAGCCGTCGACGACGCGCTCAAAGCGGTCGGCATCCTTGAGCCGGCTGATCGACACCGGGCCAAAGAGTTCTTCCGGGGTGGTGAAGCGACCGAGAAGGTACTCGAACGTCCGGGCATCCCGGAACGCGTAGGAGATCCTCCGCGCCAGGAGGCTCTTTGCGACCCCGGGTGGGCCGTACAGGAACGTGTTTTCGCCGGACAACGCCGCGAGCAGGGTGAGACGCAGCGTTTCTTCCTTTTCCAGGAGTCCTTCGCCGAGCGCTGAAATCAGTCGACGGATGCGGTCTGAGAGCATGATTGTACTGTTTGCTGTTTCATTCCCACCTGTCAAGCGTGGGAACCGGAGAGGTAGTCTCCACCGCGCCTATGCGATAGCATCGGGTCTCATGAACGATGATCACCCCGAACCGCATCTGGTGTGGAATGAACTGACCCGCAACACGCTGGTCGATACGCCGGTTTTCTCCCTCGTCCGGAGCAGACGACGGGCGGCCGACGGTCGCGAGGCCGACTACTACGTGATGGACAGCCCCGACTGGGCCAACATCGTTGCCTGCACCCGAAATGATGAGGGGGTGGAGTGCTTTATCATGGTCCGGCAGTTTCGTCACGGCAGCATGCGCGTGAGCCTCGAGTTCCCCGGTGGCGTGGTGGACCCCGGGGAGGACCCCGCCGCGGCGGTGGCGAGGGAGCTTCGGGAAGAAACGGGATACGAGGCCGACGATGTGGTGGAGCTGGGCAGCGTCAATCCGAATCCCGCGCTGCAGGGAAACCGGTGCTACACCTTTCTCGCCACCTCGTGCCACCACCCCGGCCGCGGACAGGACCTCGATGAGAACGAGATTATCGACGTGGAACTTGTGCCGGTTGCCGACCTCGTGTCCGGCACCCGAAACGGCGAGTTCGACCACGCCATGATGCACGTGGCCCTCGATTTTTACCTCCGGACACAAAAACGCCCTTCCTGACGGGAAGGGCGAATTGCGGACACTAGAGGCGCCGGCCGGATTCGAACCGGCGAATGAAGGCTTTGCAGGCCTCTCCCTTACCACTTGGGTACGGCGCCCGACGTCCCGGAAAGATAGTCAATTGCCCCGCTCCGTGTAAAGCCCCGCCCGGGGAAACACTTGCTCACGGCCGTGACCGGAGCGCGCGGAAGCGGGTACGCTGCACTCCGTGGGCGCTCAGGAGCGTCGGAATCCACGGCGCCGTGATCAGCCGTTGCTCCTCGATCCGATTGGGAAACTCGTCACCGTCGATTCCGCGGGGCACGTCCGACCCGTCGACGGTGGTGGCGGGGTCGGCCAGGTGAACGACGAGTTCGCTTACCCCCGGTGGCAGGTGTCCGATAATGTGGCGCAGGTTCTCCTCCGTCGGGCGTCCGAACAGGGCGTCGATCAGGTGATCGGGATGACGAACGCCGGCGCGGGCGAGCCGCCGCTTGGAGTTCATGAGCCGGATCCAGGTTCCGGGAAGGACCGACAGGGCCTGAAACGGTCGAGCCCCGAGCAGCCCGAGAATACTGCGAGCCGCCCGCTTTCGCGTGGTGGCATACCCGTAGCGCCGGCTGTGCGTCTGACTCACCGCCACCGGGGTTCGCACCGGGGCATCGAACTCGAGGGCGAGGCGCGCCATGAGGTCCAGAAACGGCGGGTAGATGCCGAGTACGTTGTGGTGACTGCTCAGATGGTCCACGGGTATGCCCTGGTCGGTGAGGACCGCCACCTGCCGGTGGAGTTCGGCGTCCACGGCGGTGAGGTCCAGGGTGTCGAGCCGCGTAAGGAGGCGCGGCAGTCCCTGGAACGCACCGTCGGCGCTGCAGATTCCGCCGAGGAGCGAGGGCGCCGTGAGGGGAAACCCGCTGGTCAGGTTGAGATGCACACCGATCCCGAGCTCCGGGAACGACCGGTGGAGTTCGGCGACCGCGGCCGCCGCGCGCGGATAGTTGGTGAGCGCGCTCACCGCCGTCACGATCCCCGCCTCCACGGCGGCGATAATCCCGCGATCGATCGTTTCGCCGGCGCCGAAGTCATCTGCGGTGATGATCAGTGCACGGTGGCGGCCCACAGTCCTACTCCCCGACCAGCTCCGCGAAACGGTTCACGAGTGACTCGATTTCGGCGATCGCGCCGCGCCAGAACCCCCGGGACTCGATGTCGAAGCCCATGAGGCCGGTGACGTGGACGGCATCCTGCCTGCCGGTCTCCCGCAGGAGGTCGCGGTAGCGGCGCGCGAAGCCCTCCGGCGCGGCGCGGTACTGCCCGTACAGCCCCAGGCCGAACAGCTGGCCGAAGGCGTACGGAAAATTGTAGAACGCGAGCTCCGCGCGGTAGTAGTGTCCCTTTACGGCCCACATGTACGGGTGAAGTTCCTCGTCGTTGAGACCGTCGCCGTACGTCTCCAGTTGTGCCGACCGCATCATGTCCGACAGATCCTTCGCCGAGAGTTCTCCTTCAGCGCGCCGGCGCATCAGGTCGCCCTCGAAGATGAACCGTGAGAGGATGTCCACGATCACCTGCGTGCTTCCCTGCAGGAACTGTTCGATGAGGTAGCGCTCCTCATCCGGATCCGCGCCATCCAGTGCGCCGTAGAACACCAGGGTCTCCGAGAAGATGCTCGCTGTCTCCGCCAGCGTCATGGGATAGTGGCGCTGCAGTGCCGGCAGATCGCGGATCTGCCGCGAGTGCCACGCGTGCCCCAGTTCGTGGGCGAGGGTACTTACGCCGTCGTAGCTCCCGTCGAAGTTGGCCAGAATGCGACTCTCGCCCACCCGGGGAAAGTCGGTGCAGTATGCGCCACCAACTTTGCCGGACCGCGGTTCGGCGTCGATCCATTGCCGATCGCGCGCTTCCAGGACAAACTCGGCCTGCTCCGGATCGAACGCTCCGATTCGGTCGGCGATGAACTCGATCGCGGCATCGAACGTCCAGGTGCTGCTGCTGCGTCCGACCGGCGCGAAGAGATCGTAGAACGAGAGCCGCGGCAGCCCCAGCGCCCGTGCCTTCAGGTGCAGATAGCGACGGAACACCGGGAGCGATTCGCGCATCGTATCGATCATGGATTCGAGGGCCCCGGTGCTGAGACGGTTCTGCACCGCCGACCGTTCCAGGGTGGACTCCCAGCCCCGTCGCGAGTTGAGCGTGTGGGTCGTTCCCTTGACGCCGTTCAGCGCAAACGCCAGGGGTGTCTCCACCCGCTGCCACGCGGCGAGTTCCTTCCGGTATGCGGCGTGACGGACCGCGCGGTCCGGATCGAACGCCAGCGCCCGGAGCTCGACAACGGTTTTGGTCTCTCCCGTTTTCTCGTCCCACACCGCGGACAGCGTCGAGGAGATCGTTTCGTGCAGTCGTGACCAGGCGTCGGCCCCGGATCGGGCGAGATCGGCGGCCAGGTTCTCCTCCACCGCCGTGAGTTGCCGTTCCTGGAGGTCCAACTCCTCACGGACGATGAACGCGAACTCCCGGAGATCGTCGTGGGCCTTCAGGATTCCCGGCACCTGGTCCCGAATCCCGTCGAGGGCGTTGCGGAACTCTACCGCCAGGGACGCCAGGGGAACACCGGCCTCGGCCACGCGGTTGAGCGCCGCCGTTGCGGCTTCGTTCGACGTATCGACAGAGAACTCGGCGTAACAATAGCTCTCGAGTGTCTCGTGGAGATCGTAGGCGCTCCCGATCGCGCCGAGTGCGTCGCGAAGCCATTGTGCCGGATTCCCGACGCGCGCGGCGGTGTCGGCCACCTGGGTTCGGGCGGCGATAATCCGCTCGGTCAGCCGTTCGAGGTCGGCGGCGAACGCCGGGTCCTGGAGGCCCGGATAGATCGTCTCCAGGCTCCACCGCGGGGCCTTCACCGACGGGGAACCCCCGGACGGGCCGCCGCCCGCCGGGGAGAGGTGTGCTGAGCGGGCCATCGTCAGACGGTCCAGTCGGCGTTGGGATCCTCCCAGGGAACCACCTGGTCGGCGCCGAAAAAGAGTCCGATCTCGCGTTCCGCACTCTCCGGGGAGTCGGACGCGTGGATGATGTTCTTCGTTGTCACCGCCGCGAAATCGCCACGAATCGTTCCGGGCTGCGCCTGCTCCACCTTGGTGGCGCCCGCCAGAAGTCGGACGCGGGAAATGGCATCCTCGCCTGCGACCACCATCGCCACCACCGGGCCGGAGGTGATATACCCGATGAGATCGCCGAAGAACGGTTTGCCGTCGTGTTCGGCGTAGTGTTTCCGGGCGAGTTCCTCGGGAATCTGCATCATCTTGAGACCAATCACCTGGAGTCCCTTGTGCTCCAGGCGTCCGATGATCTCACCAACCAGCCGGCGCTGCAGCACGCCGGGTTTGAGCATTACGTATGTTTTCTCGTGTGCCATGCGCTGCATTATGGCGGGGGCGTCGTATGATGACAACGGCGGCGGCCCGCGATCACCCGGTCAGTAGCTTTCGCACCGCGAGTAGGCGTAGATATCGTAGCGGCGCACCTCCTCCCGCGGCGCGAGAGCCGTCCGCCCCCGGGTGCTCGTGTCGACGATCATCGGTGCCCCGGTCGAGTCAAACCCCGCCAGGTTGACGCTGTGTTCGTAGGTTTCGATCTGGCCGTCCGGCTGTGTGTGGTAGGTCGACAGGCGCGCGGTGGCGGTGTACTCCTGCGTCGGGTCCTCCGCCAGGTACGCTGCGATCCGTCCCATGTTCACCTCCCGAGGATCGACGGATATGTGGCGGACGACGCGTCCGGTGGCGGCCTCGAGGATCGACGCGGCGTCGCTCGCCGCGAGCAGGTTGGCGTCGCGAAAGTACCCGTCCTGCGCCCAGCGGTTGAGGTTTCCTGGGTCGGAGATGCGGCGCCCGGCGACGGTGTTCACCATGTTGGAGATCGCCGTGAGGACGCAGCCTGCGGAGCCGATCGTATACGATCCTCCCGTCCCGAGGTGCTGATTGCTCCACGCCCTGTCCTGCTGCACGTCACTGAGACCCACCCGGGCCCCGACAAACTGCGTACCGGTGGCGTCGGTCAGGTTCACCGGATCTCCGGCGGCGTACCGGAACCAGTCGTGGTGGTGGAGCGCCGGATCGCGACTGGTGAAGGACCCGATCTCCGGCACATAGGCCCGATGCGTTCCGACGAGGGCGCGGAGGTCCCCGAGTCGCCACATTCCGTAGACCAGGGACGAGTAGGGGACCGCCGCAGGAAACAGCGGTTCCGCGGGCCGGGAGAACGCCGCCACCGCCGAGGTTTCGCCGCCCCGGCGATACGTCGTTGTTCCGGTCACTCGGTCCACGATCGCCGCGCCGCGGCTCGTGCCGCGGGTGTCGACGAAGGGCAGCGTCACCGTTTCGGCATCGACGACCGCTATTGTGCGACCGTCGAGACGGACCTCCACGCAGGTGCGGTCCGCCGGGGCGTGTCCCGCCGCATCGGGGGCACGCGGCGACGCCGGCGCGAAGCGTGGCACGTCGGTCGCCGGCGGCACCTCCGAGAGCCGCCACGCGCGCAGTGCAACGGGAACACCGTCAAGGCCCCCGGCGACCGTCGCCGACGTCCAGGTGCGGCCCGACGGTCGATGCGTGACCCGGAGCGGCGCACCGGACGCGTCGCGGACGATGTCCCAGGCGCGTTCTCCCTCGGAGACCGTGCGCGGCGCACCGGAGGTGTCGTCGTACGCGATTCGCGTATCGCCGATGCGGATCATGCGCCCGATTGAGTCCCGCTCCACCGGCAACCCGGCGGCGGGATCGGGAACCGGGCGCTGGAGCGTCCGTGCCGGCGGGGCGGGAGGCGTCACGGAGACCGCGGCGCCGCGCCACGCCGCCGTCAGCAGTCGCGCGACATCCGGGGCGGTGGGGCGGACTACGCCTCCGTCTACGGTCGAGGCTGTCGCCAGGTGCCCCGAATCGGTGTAGGTGAACAGCTGGGTTGCGCCGTCCAGTCGCTGCTCCGCCAGTTCACGGCCGGCGGCGTCCCGGACGACGACCAGAGAATCCAGAACGCGCCGGTCTCCACCGGCGAGGACCGTTTGAACAGTGCCGACGCTTGCTCCTCCGCCGTTCCACGTCCGCCAACCGACTTCCGCGGCGCCGACGACGGCGGTGGATGCCCCGTTTGAGCGGAGAAGGGTCCGCCGACCGTTGTCATCGACAACCGAGACGGACAGCGTTCCCTGCTCTGCGGTAGCGGTAAAGCGCATACCGTTCACTGTCGCCTGGAACCCGCGGCGGTCGCCGCGGTGAGCGACATCGGAGAACCGAAGCGGAACGGTCGTTCCGTCGTCCGTTGTGGCCGACTGCACCCGGCCGGCGGCGTCGATGCTGCGGGCCACGGTGACCTGCGGACCTCCCTCCTGCTCGATCGATTCCCGCAGGATCCGCCCGTAGGGGCCGGTAACGATACGGCGGGTGACGCCGTCGCTGTGCAGGTCCGCGGTGTTCTCCGCCGGGTTCCACGCAATCGACGCGATCTCCCGGTTTTCGCCGTCACGACGACGGAGCGTTCCGGGCAGCAGGTCCACGATTTCGCGAAACTCCGTGCCCGGCGCCGGCATCGTCCGAACCTCGCGCGGGATGCGCGCGGCCTGCCAGGCGATACCGCTGACCGCACCCCCCGGACCGGTGATCTCGACCGTCAGCCCGATACCGTTGCGGCGAACGGTCCACGCATCCCCGGCGCTGTCGCGCACCGTCTCGTGCGTTCCCTCCGCCGTGACCGCCGACCATTCGGTGACGCCGAGCAATCGGCGTGTCGTGTCCGTTGCCGACCCGTACCCGGCGTGGTAGACGTGGCCGACGGAACCGTCAACGAGATCGAGGAGTCGATCCCGACCGTCGAACGTGAGTTCCCGCAGCAACGCCCCGGCGGGGTTCCGGACGACGATCCGGTAACCACCGTCGGTGCCGCGCGGCGACCGTTCCATCGTCCCCGAGGAGGTCGTTATCGACCGCGGCAGTCCTTCGGCATCGAACCGGGTGCTCACCGTTTGGTGCCCGGCGATCGTTTCGGTGACGCTGTTTTCGCCGTACGCCAGCGAGCGCAGGAAGCCGTCGGCCGCCCGCTGGAGGACGGGACGCCCCTCGTGGTCGTACTCCGCCAGATGGATGCCGCCGCGACGGTCGATGAACGTCACACGGCGCCCGTGTTCTTCATACGTCCAGCGTTCGCTGGTCCCGTCCGGGTACACCACCGAGATCGGCCGCCCGAGCGGGTCCCGGCGCTCGCGCCGCACGAGGCTGCCGTTGCGTATGATCTCGGTCACGCCGTCTCCGCGGCGGATCGTGGTTCGCACACCGCGGGACTCGACGAGCTCTCGTATCCTGCCGGCGGCGTCGACCTGACCGGTAACCGTGGAGCCGTCGGGCGCGACGAGGCGGAACCGACCACCGGGGTAGGTGTACCGCTCGATTCCCGACCCGTCCGGGAACCGATAGCCGACGTGGGCTCCGGTGGAATCGTACACCAGATGCGTTTCACCGCCGATCCGGCCGCGTCGCGTCATCAACCGACCGGAGTCATCGTATGTGAACCGCCACCACATGCCGTCCGGCGCGCTCCTGATCGCGACCACCCGACCGGCGCTGTCGCGCTGGAACGCAACGGTGCGCCCGTCGGGGAGTCGTTGTTCGGCGACGCGCCCACCGGGTGTCCACCGCGTTTCCGAGACCCGTCCATCCGCGAAGGCGACACGGGTTTCCCGGCCGGCCGCGTCGTACGAGATCCGGCGGGGTTCCTCCCCGTTGCGGGCCACTTCAACCGGCCGGTGGCCGACGCCGTAGCCGATTCGATACCGCTCCCCCCGTCGGGCGATCTCGACCACGCCGCCGGCGTCGTCGTATCGGCGGCGCTCCACCACGACTCCGTCGATCGTGCGCCGTTCCAACCGGCCCGCGTCGTCGTAGACCCTCCGTTCCTCCCGACCGTCCATACGTTGGATCATCGCGGGGCGACCCCGTTGGTCCAGGGCGATCGTCCACAGCACGGTGGTCCCTTCGACGATCCTCAGGTGGCGGTCGTCCTCGCGATCGATCCGGTAGCGCCGACCGTCGGCGGCCGTGAACGCCACAAGGGCGCCGTCCTCGCGATACGCGAACGCCGCCACGGTACCGGTGTCGTCGACCTGCCGGACGATTCGGCCGACCGAATCGCGTTCCAGGCGCGACCATCGACCGTCCGGCCAGCGGATCTCGGCGAGGGCACCGCGGTCGTCGTATCGTCGGGTGTGTCCTCCTCCGTCGCTGTCCCTGGTTTCCACGAGGCGACCGTGGGAATCCCAGATGGAATCGCGCACGCGACCGGACGGGAATTCGACCCTAACCGCTCTCCCGTTCTCGATCCGGTAGGTGGTCGAAAGCCCGTCACCGTCGGTGAACGTTCTCCGCCCGTCAGTGCCCGATTCGAGCGACTCGATACCACCGGCGGCACCCACGACACGGTGCACCGACGGCGTTCCGGAGGACCATTCCACGCGTGTGATGCGGCCGCCGTCGCGGTCTATCCGTGTCATGAGGGTGTCCCGGTACCTGAAGGTGATTGCGCCGCGCGGACCCCGGACGGCGTGAACCAGCCGTTCCGTCCCGTTACCGCCGAGCTCCACGGAGGTGGGGGCGACGCCGGCGGTCTGAATCGTGCACCGATTCTCCTCCCAGCGGAACGACGCCCGTTCGACGCCGGACTCATCGGTGATCGCCACCGGTCGACCGATCGTGTCCCGGCGGAAACGAAGTTCGTGCCCCTGGCGGTCCGATATCCCGACCAGTCGTCCCGCCCGATCGAAGAACCGGATGCTGTGGGGCGTGTCGATGCGGTATCCCCGTTCGTCGGGAACCGCGGTCCACCACGGGAGCGTGGTGCTGCTTCCATCCCCGGAAAAAACGTGGGGAACTCCGGCGCCGTCGAAGTAGGTGAGCAGACCGGAGCCGACACCGAGCTCGTCGGCGTCGAACCCCGGAGGGACGGCCGGGCGTTGCAGCTCCCGCTCGGCGAGAATCCGACGGCGGACCTCTGCGTACCGTTGCGTTTCCCGCTGAAGAACCTGCTGCGCATCGCCGAGCGCCGACAGCCCCTCGGCGGCAGCGTTCAGGAGCGATGACGCGCCCGCGATTCGAGCGCGATCGTCCCTCAGACCGGCGATCACCGCATCGGTGGTGGCGGTCGTTTCCTCCACCGATGCCAGAATCGCGACGCCGATCGTTCCGAGGTCCGCGGCATCGTGTTGAAGGGCGTCGAGTTCGGCACGGAGTTCCTCGAGGAGCGCGATCTGATCGGCCCATTCAGAGTCCAGTTCATCCAACGGGCCCGTGTCGCGGACGGCGCGCCAGTCACCGACCCCCGGAAACGCGAGGGCCATCGTGTGGTCGAGTTCCGTGGTCAACGCCGCGAGCCGGTCGCGCTGATTCTCCAGGACGGTCTCCATCGCCGGCAGTGCATCCACGCCGGGCACGGCGCGCTCCGCAGGGGACCACCACCACCCGCGCCCCAGCGGCGAGGACGCCCGGCGGGCCGAGTCGTAGGTCAGGCTGAGATCGACGGTCAGCCCCCAGTGGCGCAGACGCGGAAGGGGCACCGTGAAGAGAAACGCCCCGTCGCTGATGCGAACCGGGTCGCCGACGCGGGCGGCGGTGCGCGTCTGCAGCCGCTGCCTCAGGCGGCGCTGGCGCGCGGTGAGCGTCTCGGCGGCGGCACCGTAGTGGGCGTCCCCGCTGGATAGAAACGAGCGGGTTGCGGTCACCGCCGTCGGTGCGATGGTGCGTACGTCACCAGCGTCGACTCCCTGATAGGCTGAGGCGAGGTTGTAGGCGGCGGAACGGGCGCTGAACTCCTGGCATTCCCGTCGTATTCCCTCGAGGCGGGCGATAACACGGTCGGTGTTCTCCTCGATCTCGCGCAGTCGTGCCGCCTCGGTGTTTTCGGAATCGTTATCGGTCCCCGGCGGGTCGGTACCGGCGGGCGGGTTGGACCCGGCGGGTGGGTCCCCGGGCGTCTCCGAATCGGCGGGTGGTTCGCCCGGTGTGTCTCCGGAACCGGACGGCGGCGGAGTTCCTCCACCACCGCTCGCGGCGTCCATGACGAGAACGACGGGCGGATCGCTCGAAGGCGACGCCGTGTCGGCACGTGCCCATACGGCGGGTGCCGCGCCGGGGACCGGGACGCTCAGCGGTGCTGCTGCCGCGTGTGATGAGATACAGAGGGCCACTGCAAGGCACAGTGCCAGACCGCGATGGATCGAGAGATGGAGTGCATTCACCGTATGCTCCTTCGGTGTCGGGGGACGGGAATCCCTCCTGCCTCAGAACTCGTGGTACCAGAGTCGAAACAGGAATCCAGACCGGTGCACGAAGTCCGGGGCCCACTGGAGGTCGCGAAACGCCTCCGGAAGCCCCGATATGGTGGCGTCGACGCGGTAGTCGTCGCGGTGGCCGTCGGGGACTCCCCGCAGATCCACATCGCCGAGGTATGCCAGAAGGTTGCCGGCCGGTCCGTGAATCGGGCGGTCAACCGCGGTCGACACATCGGACAGCGTCGACCACATCGACCCCGGAGTTGCCGTGACCCGCGCCGCCGCCACCAGGGACTCCTGGACGGAATCCCGGGCGGCTCGACTGTCGATCGCGCCGACGGCCGCGGCTGTGAGGTCCCCGAACGCGGTTGGGAGTCGTTCCAGGTCCGCGGGTGAAAGGGTCACCGCACGTGGCTCCCCCGCTTCGGTGCTGACCATCGCCGCCGACAGACCCGTCGCGTACGACTCCGCTATCTCTTCGATGTCGCCGCCGGAGGGGTCCGGCAGCGAGGTGTGGTCGATACCGGCGGCTGATACGGGACCGGGGGCCGCGACGAGGAACACACCGCGTCCGGCGAGCGGAACGACCAGCTCCACGATCGCCGTCCAGGACGCCGCCAGCACCACGACTCGCCGGACGTCATCCCCGGCGGCGACACCGACAGCCACCGCCAGCGACTCGGGCGTCAGGGAGGCGTCGGCATTTCCGGCGCGAACCCCGATGCCGCGCCACTCCCGGCCGTGGCCTGAGACGATCAGTACCTCCTGCGGTGCCGGAAAGGCATCGGCCAGTTCCGCCAGAAGCGTCCGCAGCGATCTGCCTGAGAGCGGGTCGGGGGGCGTGGACACGTGGAGTGTCCGCGTGGTCCCAGCCGACACGAACTGCACGGTTCCCGTGGTGCGGCACGAATCGCGGACGATGACCCGGTGTTCACGAGCCGCGCGATGGGCGGCCACGAAGGGGCCGATCTCGTCGGCAAACGTTTCCCCGTCGGCGTTGTCGTCGAGAATGAGGAGGATGACCCGCACCTCCCGCGCCGCGAGGTGGGAACCATCGGCCTGCGCGACCTCCGCATCGGTCGGCGCGAGCGAGCAGCCGATCACGGAGAGCGCCAGGCCTGCGACGGTCGCCACGATCGCCGCGGCGTACCGATTCCCGCGGTTCATTGTTCCACCACCGGATACGACAGGGCCACGGATCCGAATCCCGTCTCACCGGGAAACCGGAATCGATCGAACACCACGTCCTCCAGCGTCAGCGGTGTCGCGGACAGTGCCGGGAACGGGCTGTCAAATACGATGTGGTGGACGTCGCGCGAACGCGGCGCGAGGTCAATCACCGTGCTGACGGTCACGGGGATCCCGGGGCGGGAGCGGTCCCCGCCGCTCCCTTCCGTCGCGCCGGATGCGGATGACGCTCCGAATGCAGTTCCGCGCACCCGATAGCCGCTGAGGGGCAGGTCGGACGCGTTAAACAGCGCAACGTCCAGTTGGTAGCGTTCCGGTACGAGTTCGGAGCGCCCTAGGGTGACGGCACCGATCGTGACCGGCGGCGGCGCCGCGATCTCGCACGCCGTCAGACACGCGAGCACGACGACAACGATGGCACTCCCCGCGGGTCTGCAGATCATGGCGCACCCCCCTCGATGACCAGTTCGCGCAGCGCCCGGGTGCGGGGATCGGACGGAGCCACCGCCTCGAGGCGTGCAAGCGCAGCGAGCGCCCGCTCCGGTGAGCCGGGATCGAGCGCGTCGATGGCGAGATCCACCAGACCGGCGACGGACCACATCCGCAGGCGGATGAACCGAGTCTGGGAGTGCACCGCCACCGTGGCGTCCACCGGTTCGAATCCGGGGGCGATGGCGCGAACGGTGTGGATGCCGCGTGGCAGATTGCGAATGCGCAGGCGGCCGAACGCATCGGTCACCGCGGTTTTTCTGCCGATCGACACGCGGGCGCCGGCGACGGGGACTCCGTCCTCGTCGTACACCGCGCCGGTCAGATCGGTCCGTGTGAACTCGGTGACAGGCTGGGAGGCGCACCCGGTGAGCGTCCCGGCGAACGCTGCAGCGAACGTTGCAGCGAACGAAGCGGCGACCAGCACCAGGGCGACCGGGGCTACAGACGCCCGCCGCATCACGGTGCCGGCTCCAGGCGGAGGACCCGGTCGAGGACGCGCCACGAGTAGCGACGTCCGTCGGTGAAACGAACGCCGCCGCTGCCGGCGCCGGCCGGCGGCCCCGGGGGGCTCCGGTCAAGCGCCGCCGGGACGCTTGCCTCCGGAGTCCCGGTACCGGTCGGTACGGAGCGGTTCGGGCGACGCCGGAGGACCGTCGCGACGTCCTCCTGGACGGATGCGTCCGGTGGCGGTCCCGCGGGCTCGCCGGCGCCATCGGTACCGATTCGCGCGCTGATCTCCCATGTGTCGGCGTCTGCCGGGGTCAGGGAGTACTCGTAGGCATCGCGACGTGCAACCAGCGATGAAAGAACGCGGGCGGCGGTCACGGCATCGCCTCGCCAGAGTACGCGCCAATGGACGTCGATGCCGGATCCGACGCGTTCCCACTCCACAACGCTGTCCTGCTCCGGGAGCCGCTCCGGAAAGAGCGGTGCAGGGGACAGATCATCGTGTTGCGCCGATTCGGATGGATCGTCGGAGGGGGTATCGGCGGCGCCGGCGATTCTGAGGGCGAGCGCCGCAACCAGAATGACGACGGACGCAGAGAGCAGCCGGATGGATCGACCGTTCGTACGGTTCATACAGGTACCTCCAGAGTGAATGTGGTGCGACCATCGTGGGTTCGGACGGTCGCGACGATAGCGGGGTGCTGTTCCAGAATTGCCACGGCCCGGGCGCCGGCGGCACCGGTGACGGCGATCTGCCACCGCACGGTACGGCGGTCGCCGTCGACCGCGGCGATCGTCGCTTCGGGGCAGGACGCGGCGAGAGCCAGGACGGCGGTGAAGGGGTCAGCAGGCGGAGCGGGGAGCGGATCCGTGCGGGCCACGGTCCTCTGCTCCAACCCCGACGGCGGTACCTCCGGTGGCGGCTGGGTCCGCGGCGCGAGGGTCACAATGACCGCCGCGATCAGGGGAAGCGCCGGCGCAGCACCAAGCAGGTCCGGTCGCCGCCCACGCCGACGGAGGCGTCGTGGCGTTCGCGCCGGTGGTGGGGCAGGCAGAACCGAGTCCGGTGGAGAATCATCGCCGGAGGTGGCGGACCAGCACGCGGTGATGCGGCCCGCTTCGACGCGGTAGTAGTCAAAGCCCCGGGGCGTCCCGAAGGCGTAGACCGCGGCGTCCCCTCCCGTCGTGCGTCGGTACCGTCGACCGCGAAGCGCGAGAACCGGTATCGGCCGTCGTGCCGCGTCCTCCGTGAGGGAGGTCGGAACAACGATCACCACACCGATCGCCGGACACACGTGGAGGTCCTGTGGTGCCAGGGGGAAGGGGTAGACGGCTGCCACCCGTCGCCGGATCCGCGACCGACGCAAAGACACGCGGCCGGTGAGCGGGACAACGGCGGTTTCCGCGAGACTGCGCCACTCGACACTGCTGCCGGCTCCGCGGGGTATCCTGCGCACACTCATGGTTCCGCCACCTCGACACGGCAGACGGGGCCGTCCACACGAAACACCAGATCCGGAAAGCGTGGACGCAGGGCAGCGGCGATCGCGGTGGGCCCGTATCCTTCCCGGGCGAGCTGCAGTACCGCGGCCTGGGCGCTCGCCGTGACGGCGACGGTCTCGATCTCGTGGAGCACCGTGCCCCTCAGACGCGTGACCGCGAACGCGAGATCCTCCAGCGGTGACAGCAGCAGCGCGAGGATCGCCATCGCCAGGAGGATCTCCGCCAGAATCCAGCCGGGTACGCCTCCGCGATGACCGGTCATTCCGCCTCCTCCCGGGAGTAGGTGAGCCGATACGCCGCGGTGCCGGCGGATCGGGTGTAGGCGTACGGCTCCCCCCATGGATCCGTCGGCACCGTCCCGACCAGGTATGGACCGTGCCATCCCTCAGGTACCGGGCTGAGAACCGGGAGCTCCACCAGCGCCCGCAACCCCTGCTCCTGGGTCGGGTAGTCCCCCGTGTCTACGGCATACGTCTCGAGCGCCACGCGGACCGCCGCGATCTGTTGCCGCGCCGCCAGGTGCCGGGCCCGCTCGATCTGCGTTCGGCCGACGATGCCGACCGTGCCGGACATGAGAAACACGATCGCCATCGCCAGAAGGACCTCCGCGAGTGTCCACGCCGGCAGTGTTCTCCCCTTCACATCCATAATCCCTCCAGTTGTGAGAGCAGCGCCGGCCGGACAATCCGCACGACCACCCAGAGCACCACCGCGCCGGCTACGGCGATACCGCTTCCCCGCGCCGTTGCCATGGACGCGCGGATGCGCTCGATTTCGCGGTGCTGCAGATCCCTGAGATGGTCGGGGAGCTCCGTTCGCAGCGCCGACGTCGAACGCGTTCGCTGAAGCAGCGCAACCACGCGCGCCGGGCAATCCGTTTTTCGGGCGACGCGGCGCGGATCGTGCCCCCGAGACACCTCATCCGCCAGACGGTGAATGTCGTCGTGACGCCGTGCCGCCGACGCCGTGCCGATCGCCGCGGCCAGATCCCGTCCGCAGCCGGTCGCGTGAACCACCGACCACCAGAAGGCGATCCACTCCATGCGGGCAGCGACGCGTGTGCGCCGTCGATCGAGGACCGTCGCCAACGCGATCATCGCCGCCAGCGCCGTGATCGCGTCACCGGCGAGGGTGCGGCTGAGTTCCGGAGGCGAGGGCCCTGCGACCATAGCGGCGACGCAACAGGCGAGCACCGACACCGCCAGCGGGTACGGCAGCGCCGTGAGGACCACTCGACGCTGTTCGCGCCGCCGTGCACGCTGGAACATCTCCCACGGGTTTCGCTCGGCCGAACTCATGTCGGCCCCTGGTGACGCCATGGCGTCTCCCACGCCCGCACCCGGAGGCCGTCGCCGGCCGGATTCAGGGTCTGGTCGACAACCACCAGCGTACGGCGCGCCAGGGAGGCCGCATCGACGCCGAGGTGGCGCATCCGTGTCCACGTTCCGGCAAGCCCTCGGGCATGGACGCTGCTCACCACCAGGTGCCCCGTCTCCACGGCGTGGCGGAGTTGGCGTCCGTGGGTATGGGTGCGCGCCTCTCCAAGGACGATGACGTCGGGGTCCTGCCGCATCGCCGCCGCGATCAGATCGATCCCCTCACGACCGGCGCGTTCGACCTGCAGTGCCCCGGGGATTCGGTATTCGACGGGATCCTCGAGGGTGATGATCTTCCTGCCGGCGGCGCTGAGCAGAACCATGAACGTCGCGATGCCGGTGGTCTTGCCGCTGCCGGTGGGCCCCGAGAAGAGCACCAGACCGTGGGGCGCCCGCAGCGCTTCCAGAATCGTCGCCGTCACCGCCGGGGGGTAGCCCAGGGCCGGGGGCGGGGGAACGGCGCGTGAGAGAATTCTGATCGCCGCGACGGGGGCGGGCCCCGTGTCGAGGATCGCCACGCGAAACCGAAGATTGGGGTGCCATGGCACCGCGAGCATCCCGTCCTGCGGCCGCTCCCGATCGAGCGGATCGAGCGCCGAGCGCACGACGATGCGTCGCACGATCCGTCGTGCCAGCGGGTCCGGGAGCGTCCCGATCGTGCGCAGGCACCCCGCGACGCGCAGCGAGACCGCCCACGTGACCGGCCCGACGGGCCAGATCGTGCAATCGGTGGCACCGGCGTTCACTGCGATGCGGAGAACGTCACGCAGTGCCCGGTCCTCGGGCGGGAGGTTTCGCAGGCGACCGAGCGACTCCGGCGTGTCCGACGCCTCCGCGGGAACGTCGGCCCACCGACGCGTGGCGTCCGTTCCCGGTTCTGCGCGATGAAACACTACCTCCTTCCCGTGAAACGACCGGAGCGCGCGTCGGAGCGAACGGGGCACGGGGCGGGAGTGGATCAGGTGTACCGAGTGCAGGTCCTCCCTGAGCACGGACACACCGGTGGTCTCAACAAAATCGGGGCGGTACGGGCCGGCTGTCGGTCGACTCATTGCGTTTCTACTCCCGCCAGTCGGCGAAGGCGTTCGAGCTGCGTCCGTCGGCGTTCGGCGGGGCCGTTCTCCGGATCCGGAAACGCCGAGAGGTACAGAACCAGTTCCGACTCCTCCCGGTGGGTGTCGGATCGATTGATCAGGCTGCGAAGGACGGGAACCCTTCCAAAGACAGGAAAGCGGTGCTCGGACGCCGTTTCCTCCTGCTGCAGAAGTCCACCGATGACCACCGGTTCTCCCGGACGCACCCGGATCGTGCTCTCGACAAGGCGTTCGGAGGTTGGCGGTGGGTTGCCGTTCCTGCTCAGGTCGGCACCCTGCCGCGATAGCGTCACGCGGACGTTCACGGTCACGGAGCGGTCATCGTGGAGCGTTCCGGTCAGTTCGACCGACAGACCGCTGGTGATCTCCCGGACGACCGACTGCCACCCGGAGTCGCCTTCTGATCCGACAACGTCGCGGTAGCGAAACGTGCTGCTGTTCTCGATTCGCGCCATGTCGGCATCAAGCGCCCTGAGGCTGGTATCCAGAACAAGTCGCGCGCGATTGGAGCTCAGCTCGTCGCTGATCGCCAGGGCCGCGCGGTAGCCAAGCCGCGAAATGAGATCGAAGCGGAGTGCCAGAACCCCGTCGAAGGCGGCGGCGGCGGTGATCGGGTCCACGGCAACGGCGGCGGCGTCGCGTTCAAGCGTCGCCTCGATACCGTGCTGCACCGCACGGCCCGACTGGAACTGGATGATGCACAGATCGAACCGAACCTGTCGTGGCGGTCGGTCGATGTCGGAGACCAGGCCCGCGACCATCGCGTGGACTGCCGGGGTCGTTCTCACGGAAATGGAACGGCGGTCTCCGGCGATAACGGCGGAGACTGAGGGAAAGGCGGCGGTGACCGCTTCCATGACGGCCGCCGGCTCGGCGTAGCGACACCGGTAGCGGCGCCTGTCGGGAGGCAGGTCCCAGCCGGAGAGCGCCTCCCGAACCCGCTCCACATCCTCCCGCGCCACCCGACCGATTACCCGCCCCGTGGCGATCGACGCGGTCAGTTCGGCGTCCGGGAAACGGGTCACGGCCAGGTCCCGCAAGGTGGTGACATCCAGATGCTGCGGTCGAAACTCGACGTAGTCGCGGTCGCTGCGGACGGGCGTCAGCCTGCCGATGATGCCGACGGCTACCGCGAGCGCATCGGGGACACCGGCGAGCAGGACACCGCCCTCGATCGCCGCAACAAGCTCGACGTCGGCAACGTCGGCGATCGCGGGGGCAACCGCATCACGGAGCGGAGCCGGCACGGGGACGACCGTCCGCCGGTAGAAACGTCGCAGTGCCGATGCGTCGTGGGAGGGGGCCGCCAGGAGGACATCATCCAGCAGGTGCAGACGCAGGTCGAGACTGGCGGCGACGCGGGACACGAGTGCCTGCGGTGAGGTGGCCGCGAGCCGCAACGCCGGGGCAGTACCGGAGATCGGGCCACATACCACCAGCGGCACCCCGAGGTTCTCCGCCAGGGCCCGGACCACCGCCTCGCGGTCGCCACGGGAACTGCGAACCTCCGTCCCGTCTATGGTGAGGGTGATATCCGCCTCCACCGCCGACGACGGGACCGGGGCGCGGGCCCCACGGGCGGTGCCGAGGCGGACCACTCCATCGGCGATCTCCACCGGCACGTTCACCGCCTCGGCGATCGCCTGCAGGAGGGCGGTCGGCGACGGGGCCCGACGTCGGAGATGCAGATCGGGGTACGGCTGCAGCGGAAGGATGACCGAGATCCCGGAGGCCCGCGCCAGTGCTCGCGCCAGCGAGGCCAGGCTGCCGCCCCTGCTCGCGGCGGTCCACCCCTCGTCCGTCCCGGTGACCTGCACGCGGCTCAGGTGGTACACGCCGGAGCGCCGGTCCACGAACAGCCCCGCGGCGTCGGCGATCTCGCGAATCGTGCGGTCCGGCGTGGCGTCGTGGAGCACCAGCGATATCGACCCGGTCACTGTGGCGTCCGTCACCACGGACAGGCCCGTTCGCTCGGCGAACGCCAGAAGAACCTGGTCCACCGGCTGATTCCGGACACTGAAGGTGGCAACCTGTGCCGCCACCGGGGCAACCGCGGCGGGCAGGACCGCCAGCGCCATGAGAAGCCGGTTCATGCGGCGCTCCCGGTCCACGTTCGCGTCGACACGGCGGCGGCGAGCAGTACCGGATACAGGGGGACGACCCGCGACCCGGCGACGCGACCAACCAGGCCGGCGCCGGCTGTCACCGCGGCGAGCGCCACCAGTCCCGCACCGGTCCCGGCGTACAGAAGGTGCGCCAGCACGACGGCGGGGTCCGCGCTGCCACACATCCCGCGATGTGCCATCCAGCCCATGGCCAGACCCAGCGACGTCATCAGCGCGGGATCCCCCGCCGGGTCCGCGCCCAGCAGCGCCAGACTCAGCAGAACCGGCGGACACCACACCGGTACCGCCAGGTGCCGACTGTCGTGAACTGCAGCGATCGTCAGAATAGTCAGGTACATCTGGACGCCTCCCGGAAACACACACGGCGGGATGTACCGTGGCGATTGTCCGGGGGACGGCAAATTCTGTTATCCTGTGGTTCATGGTACGAAACGCGGCGCTTCTGACGGACCTGTACGAACTGACGATGATGCAGGGCTACCACCACTACGGCATGCACCATCACGCCGTGTTCGACATGTTCTTCCGGCGTCAGCCCTTTGGCGGCGGATTCTCGGTCTTCGCCGGCCTCGACGACCTGCTGGAAACGCTGGAGTCGCTGCGCTTCAGCGAGGACGACATCGACTATCTGCGAACGCTGGGGCTGTTTGACGACGCCTTTCTCGGCTACCTTCGCGATTTCCGGTTCACCGGGGATGTCTGGGCCGTTCCCGAAGGGACGCTGGTGTTTCCGCAGGAGCCACTGATCCGGGTTCACACGACGATCCTCGAAGCACAGCTGATCGAGAGTCTTTTGCTGAACACCGTCAACTTCCAGACACTCATCGCCACGAAAACGGCACGCATCTACCTCGCCAGCGAGGGGGGCGCGATCGCGGAGTTCGGGCTGCGGCGGGCGCAGGGGGTCGACGGCGCGATGAGCGCATCGCGGGCGGCGTATATCGGCGGGGCTTCGTCTACCAGCAACACGCTCGCCGGCAAGCGCTTCGGCATTCCGGTCACCGGAACGATGGCCCACAGCTGGGTGATGGCGTTTCCCTCGGAGCGGGAGGCGTTTGAGCACTACGCCGACCTCTATCCGGACAAGGCGATCCTCCTGATCGACACCTACGACACCCTGGGAAGCGGCATCGAGAACGCGATCGCCGTGGGGAAGCGGCTGCAGACGCAGGGCAAGCGCCTCGGGGTCCGGCTCGACAGCGGTGATATCCAATACCTCAGCAAGCAGGTTCGCGGGCGCCTGGACGACGCGGGACTCACCGACGCGCTCATTGCCGTCTCCAACGAACTGGACGAGCAGATCATCCATCAGCTCGTCTCCGCCGACAGCCCCGTGGACCTGTGGGGGGTCGGAACACAGCTGGTCACCGGCGGTGGGGATCCGGCCCTTACCGGCGTGTACAAACTCGCCGCCAAGGAACGCAGCCCCGACGGTGTGTTCGTTCCCACGATGAAAGTCAGCGACAACCCGGAGAAGAGCACCAACCCCGGAGTAAAACAGGTGTGGCGGTTTTTCGGGAGCAATGATTACCCGATCGCCGATCTGATCACGCTGGACGACACGCCCCCCGCCGGCGCCGGGGCCGGGTCCGACCAGGCACAGCCGATTCGTTTCTATCACCCGTCCGGTGACTACCGAAAGTTCACCCTCGAGAGCTGGACTCGGAGCGAGCCGCTGCTGAAAAAACAGATGGAAGGCGGGCGCATCGTGGCCGAACGGCCGGATCTGGAGACGATCCGACGGCGGACGCTGCGGAACCTCGAGTGTCTGGACGAGACGTACACCCGAATCATCAATCCGCACATCTACAAGGTCTCGGTCAGCAAGCCGCTCCGGCGCCTGAAGCAGGAGTTTCTCGCCCGTTACCTCGCCGACGACGAAAACGGAGAGTAGCCGATGGCTCACCTTCCACAGCGCTGGCTCGGTATCATTCTGCGCATCGTTCGCGCCCACTACCCCGACGCCCGCCTCGTGGCGTGGGGGCCTGTCGTTGACCTCGGTCCCGATGCCGCCGCGGGACACCGGCTCGAACTCGCGATCCTGGACCCGGCCGACCCGGAACCGTCGGTGCTCGGTTCGATCCGCCGGGACCTGGAGGCCTCGGACCTGCCGCTGGATACCGATCTGCGGCCCCTCGCGGACATGACGATGGCGGAGCAGGAAGAGGTCCTCCAGCGGGGCGAGCATTTCGGCGGATAACGGAAACGACGGATAACAGGAACGATGATCGCTACACGGTGCGTGTAGACTCGTTCACGAACCGTGAATGATTCCCGCCGGTTCCCGTGTCAGGTCGTCGAAAACCGGTCTCAAAATTGGCACGCCCGTTGCTTCTCTCGTGTACGGAGGTCAGAACATGGACCGAATGGTTACCGTCGCGGGGATCGTAATCCGGTGACGGCGAGGATTCCTCCTGGCCCGGGGCAACCCGGGCCTTTTCCGCCCATATTGCCCGTGGTACCATAGCCGGGGGCTGAAATGACTATCGCGTCGCTGGCGGCGGAACACGCCGCAGCCCGATCGACCCTTCAACGCGTTCACGCATGGCTCGCCCGCTGTTCCCTCCCCGTGGATACCGACACCGTTCAACAGCTCTCGCCGTTCTCGCCACCGGAGTCGACCGGTGTGACAAGCGCCGCGGATCCGGATCGGTCCGCGGTGTACGTCCTTGGCGTCGCCGGGTACGTACTCATCACCGGGACTCATCCGTGGGCTGCGTTCACGGCCCCGGCGCTGCGCCATGCGGTGGTTGCCAGGGCCCTGCCGCCCGTTGAGATCCCCGACGGCTCGCCGGTCGTTCGCGGACGCCTTGCCCGGGTGATCGCCAAAGCCACCGAGAAAGATCCCGCGGCCCGGTTTTCCGAACCCGACGAACTTGCCGCTGAAATTCGAACCGTCGTCGCCGTGATGGAGGGCAACGGGGACGGCGCGCCGGCGATTCATCGGGACGCCTTCGAGCGCGTTGTCCGGTGGCTCGAGTCGGCCCGCGAGGGCGGTCCGACGGCCGTACACATTCGGGGACCCTCGGGGGTCGGCAAAACCTACCTCTGGGAGACGATCCAGGATGCCGCCGCGCGCCCCGGGGACCGATGGTTCTACGTGAAAGCGGGGCAGGGTGCTCGCCGTCCCTACGAAGCGGTCACGCAGATACTGGAATCCGCGCCGCGGGAGACAGGAGCAATCCTTCAGGGCGGCGATATCCCGGGCCCCCTGCGGGCCTTTGTCTCCGCGATCGCGCCGGCGCTTGCCGACGGCGTCGGCCGCGCCGCGGACTACAGCGAACTGCAGGATCCGGCGGACGGACTGTCGGCGATCATCGCCCGCCTCGCGGCCGACGCGGCGTTCCGTGTGTTCTGTTTCGACGACTTCCAGTGGATCGACGCCTACAGCCGCACGGTCATTGAACGTCTTGCGACCCGGCACACGGGGTTGGCAGTCGCCCTGGTGACGCGTTCCGATGAACGCGATCCGGTCTCTGACGCGATCGGCGCCGCACAGGTGGACCTGACACCGCTCTCCCGGGAGGCAACCGCCGGTCTCGTCCGGTCCCTCGGGTACACCGGAGACGGGGAGGTGGATATCGACTGGTTGCACCGCACTGCGGCCGGCAACCCGATGGCGATGATGGCCCTCCTCCGCAGCGATCGTCCGGTCGCCGCCACCCTCTCCGGAGATCTCCTGGTCGCGGTGGCCAGGGCGCGCATCGACAGCCTGTCGGCCACCGATCGTGGTGTCGTCGCGGTGCTGGGGCTTGTCGGGACTCCGGCGGATCTCGACACGCTTCGCGAGCATTCCGGCATGCCCGCCGAAGAACTGCATCGTGGTGTGACAGATGCCGCCGCCGCGGGGCTCCTGGCACGCGGGCGCAGCAGCGACTCGGTCCGGTTCGTCCACGATTCCATCGAAACCGCGGCGAGGGAAGCCGGGGAACGGGACTCTGCCGCCCGTCGCAGGGCGTTTCGGGTGCTGGTGGCCGCCGCCCGTGCAGGCAGTGACCGTGCCGCCTATACGGCGGCCGGTTTCCTCGGCGCTGCGGCGGAGGGCGAGGTCGACCCGGCGGATCGCGACTGGGTGTTCGTGGCGGCCGCTCGCCGGTCGGTCCGGCGGTTGGCGCCGGAAGACGCGCTCCGGCTGACGGAGGAGGGGGCAGCGATCGTGTCGGAGGCGGCACGTCTGCAGCTCTTCGCGATCGGGCACGAGGCGGCGTACCTGCTGGCGGATCGGCACCGGATGAGTCGCTGTTTCCGTCGTATCGCGGCGTTGGGAACCGACGAGGATCGGGCGGCGGCGCGGTATCTCTGGGTGCGGCGCTGCTATGCCGATGCCCGTTTTCCCGGTGCCGTGACCACCGGGGTTCGCATTCTGACACGGCTGGCGGTGATCGACGAGCCGTTCAGCTGGGACGAACCACCGACCGGGGCGGCCCGCGCCCTGCGGCGATGGCGCCCGATGCGGGTTCTGCGGGCGATCGAACGGCGCGGCGCGGCCGGTGACACGGCGGTCGTTCGGGCCACCGACACACTGGCCCGCATGGTCCTGCCGACGCTCACCGCCGATCGCGATCGCCTCGCCGTCATCGCCTACTATTCACTGCGGATCGCAATGGAGCGCGGCTGGACAGCGTTCACCGGACACGGGTTTATCGCCTGGGCGCTCTCTCTCGGGCTGTCCCGCATCCCCGGGCGCTGGGTCGAGCCGTACGTTCGCGCCGCGGAACGGATCTCCGCCCGCGGAAACGACGCCGCCGCCGGACACGGGATACGTACCCTCTCGACCGTGCTCGGCGCCCACTGGACGGTATCCTACGATGCGTTCGCCGACCGGCTTGTTCACCTGCAGAGCGAGGGGCGGGCGCTCGGATCGTGGGAGTATGTCGCCCACGCCCTGCACATTCACTGTCAGACGCGGCTCTACGGAGGCGCCCCGCTCCCGGCGCTGTGGACGGCGCTCGACGACGCCCGTCGCGAGATTCGGTCGTTCGGACTGCTGCGGACCGACAGGGCGCTTTCCAAGCACCATCAGGCGGTGGAGGTGCTGATGGGACGCGCCGGCGATCCGACCCGTCTGGACGGGGCGGTCTTCGACGAGGCGTCATACCTGAAGCAGACGCTCGAGGGTGGCGACGAGATCAGCCTCGCGGGATTTCGGGTCACGTCGGCGCTTCTCGCCACCTTCGCCGACCGCCCCGACCTCGCCATTCGGCATCTCCGGGAGGCCCTGCCGATTCTCCCGGCGATTTCGCTCTTCCACGACAACTCGGTGTTCTGGTTCTACCTCGGGATCGCGGCGTTCCGCGAGGGCGACGCGGAGATGGGCCGCCGGGCGGTACGCGTCCTTCGGCGATGGACGCGTCAGGTACCGGCCACGCACCGGCATCGCCGGGAGTTCGTCCTCGGGGAACGGGCGGCGTCCCGCGGCCGCATCGGTGCTGCGGTCCGCCGCCTGCGACGAGCGTCGGGTCTCGCGACCGCGGCGGAATGCATCAGCGACGCCGCTCTGGCGGCTGAGAGGCTGGGTGACCTGACGGGGGACACGCGCTGGTGGCTGGTGGCGGAGGGACAGTACCGCGCGTGGGGCGCCGTGGTGGCGGCGCAACGGGTCCGAACCAAGGCGGGGCTGCCGGTGCACGACGCCCCAGTGGACCCGGCGGGTGGTTTTTCGGGGACTGTCTCCGGCGATACCGCGGCGGTGACGGATGTCCCGGATCTGGCACGCCTCGTTGTCCGGCGAGTGGCTGACCTCGCTGCAGCGCACGAGGTCGCCGTGGATATCGAATGCGGGAGGAGCGACCGACGGTGGCGTCGGACGTTCCGTATCGTCGACGGGACGATCTCGGGGGATGGGCCTGTCGCCGCCGACATCGCGTTTCTGCTCGATCAGGCGGAGCCCGCGGTCCGTCACGTGGTGACCGCCGGCGACGGATACCACCGACACGCACCGGCGATCGTTGCCCGGAGCAGTACGCTGTTCGGTGTAAACGTTGCCGTGTGCGCGGCAGGACCCGACGGCGCGGCGGCGTATGCCCCCCGGGTGGTGGATGGTCTGTACCGCATTGTGAGTTCAGCCGTCCCCGCCGCTGCGACCCTCATGGCACGGTGGGCGGCGGATGAGAGCGAGGCGCTGGCACGGAGCATGCGGGAGGAGCTCAGCCGGACCGAGCGGTACCGGCGGTTGCTGTTTGCTGCCGTCACCGACGCGTTTCTCCTGGTGGATGGCGATACCACCGTCGTCTACTCCAATCCCGCCGCGACGCGCTACCTCGAAAACGCGTCCCGCCGCGGCGGTGCGCCGGAACTCGTCGCCGGAATCCGGGACGAGGTGTCGGCGCTGGTGCGGCAGTCCGAACCGCATCGGAGTTCGTCGGCGCGGCGCGTGTCGTTCGACGGGCATCACGTGGAGATTCACGTACAGCCGGTGAGTGACGAGGTGACGCTGACGGCGGTGAGCGTCTACGACGTGAGCGCCGCGGTGGAACACGAACAGCGTCTTGCGGAGCAGGAACGGCAGCTCATTGTCGCCGATCGTCTGGCGTCGATCGGCATGTTCTCCGCGTCGATCGTCCACGAGATCAGCAATCCCAACCACATCCTGCAACTCAACACGCAATCCCTGGCGGTGGTGCTCTCGTGGCTCAACGCCGACGGTGAGAATCCCTCGGTCGCGCAGGCGCGGGAACTGGTCGGACAGATCGAAGACGCCGCGGGGCGGATCGAGGCGGTTCTGCAGGTGATCAAGAGTTACGGCCGGGAGGGGCGAAACGAGCACTGGGAGACGATCGATCCTGCGGCGGTGTGCTCTCGGGCCCTGCGGTTCTCGCGGATCATGGCATCCCAGTACACGGACCACCTGCGGCTCACGGTGGGAGAGGAGATACCCTCCGTGTGGGGTGAGCCGGCGCTCCTGGAACAGGCGGTCGTCAATCTCATCAAGAACGCGTGTGAGGCCCTCACCGGTCGCGATGGAATCGTCGAGGTTACCGTTGCTGCGGTCGACGCGGGCCGTGGGGTACGGATTTCGGTGTGCGATACCGGCCGCGGGTTTCCTCCGGGACTCGCTCGGCGGATCGGGGAACCCTTTGTCACCGGAAGACTCCGCGACGGAGGAACCGGCCTCGGCCTGTCGATCGTCGCGGGCATCGTGGACAAACACCGCGGACGGATTACGAGGGAACCGTCCGGGCAGTTCGCCACCTGCGTCGCGGTTACGCTTCCGGCGGCACCGCCTCCGGACGAGTCCCCACCATCCGTTTCCACCGATTAGCGAACGCCTGCGGTGAGAGCCCGATCGCCCGCGCTGCGGCGGCGCGACTCCCGGGGTGGCGGCGGTCGGCTTCTTCGAGCAGCAGGCGAACGACCTCCTCCGGTGTCGGAAGATCCGAGCCGAAAGACACCGGAGCACGGGAATCGGTCTCCTCAGCATGGTTGGCGGGGTCCGGGTGGTCGACGGTCGCTTCCGGTACCGCCGTCGCGACCGGCGGACCGGCAGAAACCTCATCGGACGCGTGCGGCCACTGTCCGTCAATGAGCGCGCGCAGGGCGATCTGCTGAAGCTCGCGGACATTTCCAGAAAGGGGCTGTTCGGTCAGGTACGCGACCACATCCTCCGTCACTGCTACCGGGGCGCGTCCGATACGGTCGGCGTGGCGTCTGATCTGCTTTTCCAGAATCAGTGAGATGTCCCGGGGACGCTCGCGAAGGGGAGGTATGTGGACGTGGTGCGTCGAGATGCGGAAAAAGAGGTCCCGCCGGAACCTGCCGGCCTCCACCTCCGCCGCCAGATCCCTGTTGGTGGCGAAAATCACCCGGGCCCGGGAATACTCGGGGCGGTCGCTGCCGAGGCGCATAAACTCTCCCGAGTCCAGCATCCTCAGAAGTCGCGCCTGGGATTCCGGTGGCATTTCGCCCACCTCGTCCAGGAAGAGGGTGCCATCGGCGGCGGTGGTAACCAGCCCGTCGCGGGAGGAATCGGCGCCGGTAAAGGCACCCTTCCGGTGGCCGAAAAGGGTATCGGAGAACACGTGGTCGTCCACGCCTCCCATGTTCACCGCCACGAACTCACCGCCCCGGCCGCTCGCACGGTGTACCCCCCGGGCGATGAGCTCCTTGCCGACGCCGGTTTCGCCGGTGATCAGCAGGGGGTCCGGCAGGCTGGCCAGCGCCTCCAGGTACACCAGAATGCGGCGGACGCCGGCGTCGATCGTCACAAACTCGGCGAAGGACTCCGGGTGCCGGGGAGCCGGCCGGATGAACGCTTCGCGGAGCAGGCGGTTTTCGCGCCGCGCCCGCTGGTGTTCCAGCGCGTTTCGTACCGCGGCGGGAATACGACTGCTGTCGGTCCCCTTCACCAGAAAGTCGTACGCGCCGGCGCGCATGCATCCGACCGCCGTGGAGACGTCGGATGCCCCGGTGACGACGATCACCGCGGTGCCGGGATACCTGGTGTGCGCCTCGCGCAGGAGCTCCTGTCCGGATTCCTCCGGAAGCGTCAGGTCGAGCAGCATCAGATCAACCGGTTCGCTGGTGAGAACGGCCCGCGCCTCGTCGGTCGTGCGTGCCTCGCGGACGTTGGTGAATCCGTTGAGTGCCAGAAGATTTCGTTGTCCGGTCAGGACACCGGGTTCATCGTCTACCAGAAGGATCAGTTCCACACGTGCCTCCCCATCGTTGTACCAACAATAGTAAGCAAATCGCGTGCCGTTCGACTTCACGTTTTGTGTAGAAGCATCTCCCTCAGGAAGCCCGAGATCGCCGAAAAGGCGGTGCCCGGATCTTCGATCCATATGGAGTGACTTGCCGTGTTGCTGAACGCGAATCGTCGCCGGGACGACATCGGGCCGCGCGGTTCGAACGCATTCCGTACCGCCTCGGGCTCGAAGTAGTCGTAACGCCCGCCGATGACGAGAAGGGGCGACCTGATTCCCGGGATGTCCACCTCGCGGTCCCAGTGGCTGATCGACCCATGGGGCTCGAACACGCTGGGTCCCAGTACATGATTCATGAACTCTCCGTTCACGCGTTCGAGTCCCCGGGTAAACGATTCGGGCCATGGCACGCGACAGAAGTGGCGTGGAAACCAGTACTCACCCACGAGCCGGGCGATCCGTGCCGGGTCACCATCCGCGTCGGACAAGGCGTGGTGAAAGTCCGACGGCAGGGCGTCCATTCGATTGCGGATCCCGCGGGCGATAAACCGGCCCGACGGAAACGAGGAAATGAGGATCGCCCCGTCGACCGGCGTCTCCGGCTGCGACGCCAGCAACTCGATCACCACGGCGCCGCCGTACGAGTGCCCGAGAAGCACTGTGGGCCGCTGGTCGCGGACCCGTTCCAGCGCCTCGGAGAGTTCCGCCGCCGCGGCCTGGACGGTCCGGGGGAAGGGGACCGCCGGCTGCGGGGCGGTTCCGGAAAACGCCACGGTGGTCACGGTGGCGTCGCCGTCGATGCCGTCGACCAGCTCGCGATAGAATTCCGGGACCAGTCCGGGGCCTCCAGGGGCAAGAACGACGTGGACGGGTCCTTCTCCGGCGGACTGAATATTCATACTATAAAACGTACAGAGTATGGCGATCAAAGAGCAACGCCGAAGTGATAATTCGTTGGACCAGTTTCTCCACCGGTGGCGGAACGCGATCGCGTCCGCGCCCAGGGATGTCCCGGTGGCGGAGCTCGGGACAACGGGGCAACTTCTCTTCCGCGACGTCGGCGGCGAGGAGGGCGAGGATCGTCCGCTCTTCAGGACCGTTCTCGCGGTCCTCGCCGCCGCGGTCGGGTCAACCGTCGGGGCCACGTATCGCAGGCGAGCGGAGTTGCTCGCCGACGTGGACGCCCTGCGCGCCGCCTGCGCGGTCCCCCCAACCCGCCGGTCCATCGTCGAAGCCCTCCACGCCGGGATCGCCGGAGCCGCTGCCGGCGACGGCGGAACGTTTCTGCTTGTCGGCGAATCGGGCGTCGGGAAAACGCACCTCTGGACGACGGTCCTCCGTGATGCGATGCCGTCGGTGGGTCTGTACGCGGCGTACAAGGGGCTTCAGACCGGATCGGCGCCCTATTCGGCCGCCGGTGCGCTCATCCGGGGGCTTCTCCCGGCGGCGCCGAACGAGGCATCGCGTCGCCTGACGGCGGTACTGCAGCGGACCGCCAGGTTTCAGCGTGCCGCGAGGTTTGTCCGGCAGCTGGCGATACCCGACACGCGGTCGGCGGTGGACGAGCCGACGACGACATCTCCCCCGCCGGACGTGTTCGGGGTGATCGCCGCGTGTCTGAAGCAGCTGGCCCGTGAACACATGGACACGGCGGCCGGCGCGGTGGCTGTGGCGATAGATGACGCCCAGTGGTTGGATGAACAGAGCGCGGCGGTGGTCGCTGAACTCATTCGAGCCCCCGGTCCGCTGTTCTGTGTCGTTCTCAGTCGGACCGAGGTGTTCGGAACCGGCGAAAGCGGCGGCGCCGGATGGGCGCGCCTGGAGGAGTTGTCGCCGGCAGAGGCTCGCGTTCTGGCGCGGGCGCTGGCCTCGGCGGATCCCGACGGGCTTCCGGACGCGCGAACCGAAGCGGTCCTGGCCGCCGGCGGCGGGAACCCCTTTCGCATCGCGGAGTCGGTTCGGCAGCTGACGCAGATCCGTGGACTGGGGGGGACGGAACCGCCGGACGATCCCGATGAACCGTCGTCGATGCGGTTGTCGCCGCCGGCAACCGCTGTGCTCGAAGCAACGGCACTGCTCCTGCCGCCGGTCGACGGCGGCGAGCTGCATCGCGCACTGGACGGGGTGGTTCCGGACTGGGCCGACGCACTGGAGGAATGCATCGACACAGGTGTCCTGGTCCGTCGTGCGTCGACCCTGGCGTTCACCCACGACCAGCTGGAGGCGGCGGCGCGACGGGCGGCGCTCGTCAGTGACTGGTGGGTGCCGAGCGTGGGCCGGACGCTCGCGGAACGCGCTCAGTCCGGTGATGAACGGTCGGTATACGTGTTCGCCCGCGCCATCGCGAGTCGGATCGACCGGAACGCGCCGGACATCAACGCGCTGCCGGTGGAGCTGTTCCTGTCCGACCGCGATATGGTGGGCGTGCTCGTCTCGGCGGCGGAACGGGCGATCGGGCTTGCGATCGCCGACGAAGCCCTCCGATTCGTGGAGGTTGCCCTGGACCGTCACGCGACCGCGGTGGACCGCGAAACCAGGAACCATCTCGCCCTCGTCGGCCACCGCGCCGCCTTTCTGCGCGACGACGCGGAGGGGATGAGTCGGTACTATCGCATCATCGCCGCGGTCGGTACCGACGAGGATCGCGCCGCGGCGCGTCAACTCTGGATATCACGGTGCTACGCCAAGCTCTGGATTCGCGGAGCGATCAGGATCGGCTGGAATACGCTGCGGGATCTTGGCGCGCTGGGTGAGGCAACCGCCGATGAAGCGGCGCGCTGGACGCGACGGCACCGGCCCCGGCGGGTCTACCGCCGGATTCTCGCCGCTGGAGTCGACACCAGTTCACGGCGCCAACTGGTATCTCGGACGTGCGCATCCCTCATTCTTCCGGCGATGTCGCTGGAGCCGGAGTCCGCAGCCACGCTCGCGATGATCATTCTCCGGTCTGCGGTCCGGTGGGGCAGTACACCGCACGTCGCCGTCGGGTTCGTGTACTGGGCGCTGGATGTCCATCGAATCGGAGGAGCCCTTCGTCGCCGGCAACTGCTTTCCCGGCTCGGTCGACAGATCATGGAGGAGACGGTCGAGCGTGAGGCCGACCCCATCCAGCGTCACCGGACGCGGACGTTCGTGTCCATTTTGACGATGCCCTGGGAGCGACTGCGGCCCCGGGAGTACCGGTACCTGTTCGATCTGTACCGCGAAGGCGTGAGGATCGGAAGCTTCGAAACCGCCGCCCACGCGATCCACGTGTTCTGCTACGCACCGCTGTTTCACGGCTATCCTCTGGACCAGGTATATCGGACGATCGAGACGTACCGCACTACTGTTGAGGATCTGGGGCTGGCCAGGATCAGCACCGCGATGGTGAAGTTTGCGCAGGTGGCCCTTGTGCTTGCCGGACGGACAGAGGAACCGTTGCGCCTCGCGGGCCACCTATGCGAGGAATCCGCCCTCGAGCGGGAGCTGGTTCGCAGCGGCGACGCCCTCGGACTCGCTGGTCTTCGTTACATCCAGGCGATGATCGCGACACACCACGGTGACGCGCACATGGCCCTTGAGCGGCTTCGCGTGGTTGATGCCGGGCTCCCGCTGGCGGCGTTCCTCGTTGACACGACCTGGGCGTGGTTTCATCACGGGATCGTCGCGGCAAAGCTTGGACTGCATCGTGAAGCCGCCCGGCAGCGTCGTCGTCTCAGGCGTGTCGCCGATACGCATCCCGGTTCCTTTCGCTATCTGGCGTTACGCGCCGAATCCGCCGCAGCCCGGATTCCCCGCCGCGGCGACCGCCTGTTTCGCAGGGCGTTTTCGGACGCCGTCGGCGCCGGCCATATCCACGACGCGGCCGTGATCGCCGAACGTCACGCCGACCTGCTCGAGCGCGTCGGACGGCCCGTCGAGGCTCACGAACGGATCGTCGCCGCGGCCGGACTGTACCGGCGGTGGGGGGCCCGCCTGCCGGCGGAGGCTGCCGACGACCGGATCAGGCGGTACCGGGTGGAGCAGGGTCTGGAGCTACCGGGTACCGCCTCACCCGCCGCCGACACGCAGGACTCACCGCCCGGTTCAGGGCCGGGACCCAGCGTCGAGGCCCTCACGCTTCGACGTACTCGCGACTACGCCCACGTCCTCTTTGCGACGATCGAGGAAGCGGTGATGCTGGTGGAACCGCCGCACGCAGTGGTGTTTCACAACACCGCCGCCGAACCGTACGTGCTGGCCACGCCGAGCGGCGGCTGGCGACTGGCCGATGAGCTCGCGTTTGTCGTGTCCGACATCGAGGGGGCACAGGCGGGGAGCGGCGAACTCATGTGGAACGCCCGTTCGGTCGTGTATGCCGCGCGTGCCGTGCCCGGGGAGGATCCCCCGGGGCGTGTTGCGGTGGTCCTTCGGGACATCACCGATGCCCGCACCCGGGAGCAACAGCTCGTCCTCGCCGACCGTCTCTCCTCCCTCGGGATGATGGCCGCAACGATCGCCCATGAGGTGGGGAACCCCAACCATATCATCAGTCTCAACGCTCAGGTGATCGCGTCGATGGATGTCCCGGCGGCGGTTCGGGACGCGGCTGCCGGGATCCAGGAAGGGGCGCAGCGAATCAGCGAGGTGGTATCCCACGTCACGCGGTACGCCCGCGGCGGTCGGGACCAGCTTCCGGAATGGATAGACCCGGCGGAACTCGGGGCCAGGGTGGAACGGTTCACACGAGTCCTGGTACGGACACACACCGGCGCCCTGCGCTTCGACGCCGCCGCGGACCTGCCGTCGGTGCGGGCGTTTCCCGCCATGCTGGAGCAGGCGCTGGTCAATCTGATCAAGAACGCCTGCGAAGCGCTGCCGGACCGCACAAGCCTTATCGCTCTGAGAATCCGCGCGGATGGGGATGCGGTGGTGTTCGAAGTGTGCGATCAGGGGCACGGAGTTCCCGCCGAGCTCCTCCGGAGAGCGGGGCCGAAGGTGTTCCGGACGAGCAAGGCGGAATCCGGCGGTTCGGGACTGGGAGTCTCGATCGTTCGTTCGATCGCGGAGCTGCACGGCGGCACGTTGCGGTATCGAAGCGACGACACGTTTGCGACGATCGCGGCGGTTCGGATTCCCGTTGATGGGCCCCCCGAATCCCGGGAACACGCGGCGTCCGTACTGCCGTCGTAGCGGATCGACAGGAACGAACGACGGGCACAAAAAAACCCACCGGCGTACCGGTGGGGTCAGCGAGTCTGCACGCTGTGGGGGTTACTCGTTGATGATCGCGTCGGAGGGGCATTCCTCGGCCGCTTCGCGGGCGAGGTCTTCCATGTCCGCCGGGACTTCGGTAACCGCGGCCTCGGCGACGCCGTCGTCGTTCATGATGTACAGGTCCGGCGCCATGTTGGTGCACACCGCACAGCTGATGCAGAGATCAGGATCGACTCTCGTCTTCATATTCAGACTCCTTGATGTGGGGATTTTGTCCTTTCGACGCGTTTATTGTGACGAATCGCCATTAACTTGTCAAACCTTTTCCCGGAGGTCGCCGCCTGTGGCTTGCATGAATATTCGTCTCTATTGTACCGTCGATCCATGAAATCCACACCATTTGACCGTCTCGTCCTGTCGGATGAACTGAAAGAAGTACTGTGCTGCGTCGAGACGGTGTTCCCGGAGAGTCGCGACCATCTCCTTGAGCTCGCCTACCAGGAGTCCGACGAGGACCTGCTGGAGGTTGCCTATGAGGTGCCCGGTCAGGGGCGCGTGGTGGAGGCGACGGTGGCGCGGTGCCGCAACGGCGCCGCGGTGAACTACCCGGAGCCGTATATGCGGCGGCGCGATCCCGAGGCGATGGTGATCGCCGACGATCGGCCCACCGACAAGTCCCACTGGAGGGACCGCTTCGACGGCGATTTCGAGCCCGTGCGGCAGGAAACGCTGGAGTGGATCAAGAACCTCGGGCGCGTCATCATCCTTCCGTTCCTGTCGGGGGACAAAAAGCGCGGGTATCCCACGCTGCTGATCGCACCGGCCAACGCCGGCTTCTTTGTCGCCGGCCTGGCGGATCTGCAGGGATTTTTTCCGGCGGACGAGATTCCCGCGGGATTTCAGCCGCGATCGGTGATTTTCCTGGCGCCCCCCTTCCGCCACACGCATTTCGGGGGCAAGCAGGTGGTGGTCCATAACCGTCGCCCGGGGATGCACGAGCTGTTTGCATACAACCTCTACCCCGGCCCCAGCGCCAAAAAGGGCGTCTACGGGATTCTTCTTTCGATCGGCGAGGAAGAGGAGTGGGTGACACTGCACAGCTCGGCGGTGCGGCTCATTACGCCGTACGACAACGAGTTCGTGATTATGCACGAAGGTGCCAGCGGTGGTGGCAAGAGCGAGATGACCCAGCAGTTCCACCGCGAGCCCGACGGACGGATTTTGCTGGCCCGCAACACCGTTACCGACGACGACCTGTACTTTGACCTCCGCGATCCGTGTGAGCTCCACCCGGTGACCGACGATATGGCGCTTGCACACCCGTCGATTCAGACCAGCACCACCGGCCGACTCATGATCGAGGACGCCGAGGCGGGGTGGTTTCTCCGCGTCGACCATTTGGATGAGTACGGCAAGGAGCCGAGCATCGAGAAGCTCTGCATCAACCCGCCGGAGCCGCTGATCTTCCTGAACCTGGATGCCAAACCCGGTTCCACCGTTCTTCCGTGGGATCACATCGAGGACAGCCCCGGGAAGCGCTGTCCCAACCCCCGCGTGATCATGCCGCGCCACTTCATCAACAAGGTGGTCGATGATCCGATCGGCATCGATGTCCGCAGCTTCGGCGTCCGGACTCCGCCGACCACCCGCGAGAAGCCCAACTACGGCATCATCGGCATGCTGCACGTGCTCCCGCCGGCGCTGGCCTGGCTCTGGCGGCTCGTGGCGCCCCGGGGCCACGCGAACCCCAGCATCGTCACTACCGAGGGGCTCACCAGCGAGGGCGTTGGCTCCTACTGGCCGTTTGCAACGGGCAAGCGCGTGACCCAGGCAAACCTGCTGCTGCGCCTCATTCAGCAGACGCCGGGAACCCGCTACGTGCTGATTCCCAACCAGTACATCGGTGCGTACAAGGTCGGTTTCAATCCCGAGTGGATCGCCCGGGAGTATATGGCTCGCCGCGGGAGCGTGAAGTTCCGCAACGAGCAGCTCATCTCGTCGCGCTGTCCGCTCCTGGGGCACGGGCTGGAACGCCTCAAGGTCGCCGGGCAACTCGTTCCCAAGGGACTGCTTCGGGTCCACGAGCAGACCGAGGTGGGTGTGGAAGGCTACGACGCCGGTGCAAAGATCCTGACCGACTTCTTCAAGCAGGAGCTGGAACAGTATCGGGTGACCGAGCTCGATCCCCTCGGAAAGGCGATCATCGACATCTGCCTCGATGACGGTACGCTCAACGACTACGTGAACATTCTGCCGCGCTGAACCGACGGCGCGTGGGGCGCCGGGACCGGTGTGCGGTCCCGGCGTTTCGGTCTCCGGCGCCCGCAGTTCTCAACCGTAGCCCTCAACCGTGGCGCTGGGCGTCCAGGACCGCGACCGCGGTCATCTGCAGGATCTCCCGCGCCTCGGCTCCCATCTGCAGGACATGAACCGGTTTCCGCATTCCCGTGAGGATCGGTCCCATGAGCTCCCCGCCCCCGAGGCGGGCGAGCAGTTTGTACGCGATATTCCCCGACGACAGATTCGGAAAGATCAGCGTGTTGACCCGTTTCCCGACGAGCGAACTGAAGGGGTAGGTCTCCTCCAGCAGTTCCGGGTCCAGGGCCACGTTGGCCTGGATCTCTCCGTCGATCGTAATGTCCGGAAACCGTCGTTTGGCGAGTTCGGTGACCTCCGCCATCCGCGTCGCCTGTTCCCCCGGCGCGCTCCCGAAGTTGGAGTACGAGAGCACCGCCACGACCGGCTCGAGGTCAAAGTCGCGGACCCGCTGAACGGTGAGGGCGATGATGTCCATAAAGGCGTCCAGGTCCGGGTCGACGTTCACGGTGGTGTCGGCAAAGAAGTACGGCCCCTGCCGCGTATTGACCAGATACAGGCCTGACACCCGGGACACGTCCTCCCGCGTCCCGATCGTCTGCAGCGCCGGCCGCACGATCTGCGGGTACGGGCGGGTCCGACCACTGACCATCGCGTCCGCCTCACCCGCCTCTACCAATCCGGCGGCAAAGTACGTGGGTTCCGACATGAGCTGCACTGCCTCCGCGCGGGTGAGGCCGCGGCGCTGACGGCGCGCAAAGAGGGCGTCGGCAAAGCGCGAAACGCGGTGCTCGTCCTCTGTGGGGTCCATGAGCGTCGCACCGGCGAGGCTCGACAGGCCGTGGCGGGCGATGAGATCCTCCAGCCGCCGGCGAGGGCCCAACAGGATCGGCCGGGCAACTCCCTGGTCCGCCGCCATCGCCGCTGCTTTGAGAACCTCGTAGTCGGTGCCCTCCGGAAATACCACCGTCCGCGGATCCTGTCTGGCTCGGGTGATCGTGCCGGTGATCAGCTTCTGTCCCATGCCGATGCGCTCCAGCAGCCGCGCCTCGTACTGCGGCCAGTCGTCGATCGTGCGACGGGCCACGCCGGTGTCGATCGCGGCGCGGGCAACCGCCGGAGCGATCACCGTGATAAGGCGCGGGTCCAGCGGTTTGGGCAGAATGTAGTCGGCGCCGAAGGTCATGTGCGCGTGGGAGTAGACGCGACTCACCGCCTCCGGAATCGGTTCCCGCGCCAGCCGCGCGATCGCCCGGGCCGCGGCGATCTTCATCTCGTCGTTGATCTCCCGGGCCCCGACGTCGAGGGCTCCACGGAAAATGTAGGGAAACCCGAGAACGTTGTTGACCTGGTTGGGAAAATCGCTGCGTCCGGTGGCCATGATCACATCGGGACGTGCGCGGCGGGCGGCGGCGGGGTCTATCTCCGGCTCCGGATTCGCCATGGCGAACACGATCGGACGAGGCGCCATCCGCGACAGGAGGTCCGGTGTCACCACGCCGCCCACGGACAGGCCGAGGAGCACGTCGGCGTCGGCGAGCGCGTCGGCGAAGGTCGCAACATCGCGATGCGTGGCGAACTCCATCGCCGGTTGTCCCGGATCCCGGGCGGGATCGTCGGCGCGGAGCACACCGTCCTTGTCGAACATGACCACGTTCTCCGGGACCACGCCGAGGGTCACAAAAAACCGGGTGCACGCCAGCGCCGCGGCACCGGCACCGATCACCACGACCCGTACCGACTCCAGGGTGCGGTCGGTGATCTCACAGGCGTTGATCAGTCCCGCGCCGGTGATGATCGCCGTCCCGTGCTGGTCGTCGTGCATCACGGGGATACGCATTCGCTCCTTCAGCCGCCGCTCGATCTCGAAACACTCCGGCGCGCGGATATCCTCGAGGTTGATGCCGCCAAAGGATGGCTCCAGGGCCGCAACGGCGTCCACGAACTGATCGATACTCTCGCGCTTCAGTTCCAGATCCACGCTGTCGACACCGGCAAAGCGCTTGAACAGGACCGCCTTACCCTCCATGACCGGCTTCGCCGCCTCCGGTCCGATCGCGCCGAGACCGAGGACCGCGCTTCCGTCGCTCACCACCGCGACCATGTTGCCCCGGGCGGTGTAGCGGAAGCTTTCGTCGGGGTCGGCGGCGATCTCGCGGCACGGTTCCGCCACACCGGGGGAGTATGCGAGGGAGAGATCGTACTGGGTGGTCAGCGGCTTGGTCGCGGCGATCTCGATCTTCCCGGGACGCCCCGTGCGGTGGTACTCCAGGGCGTCGTCACGAAGACTCATCGCTCGCCCGTTTTCTTGATGATGTGATACCCGAACTGGGTCCGCACGACGCCGGAAACCTTTCCGCGGCGCAGTTTGACCACCGCCTCCTCGAACGGCTTGACCATCTTCCCCGGGCCGAACCAGCCAAGGTCACCGCCCTTGGACTTGCTCGGGCAGGTCGAGAACTCTTTCGCCAGAGCCTCGAAACGGGCACCCTGTTTGATACGCTTCAGCAACTGGTCCGCCAGGCCCTTTTCCTTGACCAGAATGTGGCTTGCTCTCCATTCCATGGGGCCAGTATACCGCGTGGCGGGTTGTATACAGAAGAATGTTGCAGATCGGGAGGTATGTACTGACCCCTTCAGGAGTTCGGGCCACAAGAGCCTCTCAACAGGTGCATCTCGTTTCAGGAACGCGAGTTCGAATCGGTTCTGCAACACGCTTCTGTATACTGCTGTCCGGTTACACCTCGTGCCGAGGGAAAAGGGTCGGTTGGAGGTCGGGCACGGGAAGCGGGGCGTGTCAGCTCGCGCGGCGGTTGTACTCCCGCGCCCGCGCCGTCACCAGCTCGAGCAGATCATCGTCGAGATCACCCTGTTCGGAGGCGAGGCGGTCCAGCACCTCCTCCGGGACCGGGCCCGCGTCGCCGTGGAGCACGGCGGTCGCGATTCCCGGCATGCCCTTTTGGTCTGCTCCGCTGGATACAAAATGACTGCCCTGCTTGCCGCGTTGCCAGGTGAACGCCCGTTCGTTGTTGTGGCGGCTGTAACACAGCTGAAACCCTGTGAGCTCACTGTGCCGCGACTCGTACCACACGATCAGATCGAAGTACTCGTTCACGAACCAGCGGCGGAATCCCTCGTCAGGCCGCTGGCGTACGGAGCGGTTTTCCGATAGTGCGCTCATGGTGTTCCCCCTTCTCCCGGAGCTACTCGTTCCGGGGATCTTCGTGCCCCGCCTCAAGCGGGTTTCGCGCCTCGTGGGGCGACAGGTACACGCGCGGTCTCGGTCGGACCACGATCTCCTCGCAGACGCGCGCCATGCGCAGCAGCAACGCCTCTTCCCAGTGCCGGGCCATAAACTGCAGCCCAACGGGGACCTCGGAATACACGTTTCCGTCCTCATCCGTCTCTTCCACGGTGTGCCAGAAATGGCGGCTTCGGGCGGTCACAAAGCCTGCCGGAACGCTCACGGCGGGGTAGCCGAGCATGTTGGCGGGTATCGCGTAGCGCATCGTCTCGGAGAGGGAGTGGAGGTCCGAAACCCCGGAGAGCAGGCGGTCGCGGTTCAGGCGCGGCGGAAGATTCGCCGTGGTGGGCGTGGCGATCACGTCCACCTGGTCGAACGCGCGTTCGAAGTGTTCCAGGACGCGCCGGCGGACCCGCTGCGCCTTCAGGTAGTCGGTCGTGGTGAGGTAGCGCGCCAGCGCCAGGTTGGCACGCGCTTCGTTTCCGAAGTCGCTGTGGCGGTCGCGGTACCATGTGTCGAGCGACGCGCGCATCTCAGACGAGATCGTCACGAGGTGGGCGACGCGCAGCGCGTCCAGCTCGGGAATCTCGATATCCACGATTTCCGCACCGCGGGATACCAGCTCGTCGAGCAGTTTCCGGGTGGTGGCCACGACCTCCTCCCGGGCGTGGTCGAACCACGGAGCGAAAACACCGATCCGCAGGCCGTCAACTCCGTCCAGGAACCCGTCGATCGTTGGTGTCGGCTGGCCGAGACTGCCGGGATCCTCCGGGTCGGGGCCCGCCATGGTGAGGTAGGTCAGGGCAAGATCGCGGGCGTTTCCCGCGATCGGTCCGGCGTTGGCGACCGTCGGCGCCAGGGGAAACTCGCCCCGTTCGCTCACCCGACCCATCGTGAGTTTGAGGCCAAAGACGCCGCAGTATGCCGCGGGAATCCGTACCGAGCCGCCGCCATCGGCGCCGATCGCCACGGGACAGATACCGGCGGCGACGGCGCTGGCGCTGCCGGAGGATGACCCGCCGGGGTAGCGCCACGGGGCGTAGGGATTCACCGGGGTACCGTGGAACGGGTTGAGTCCCGTCACACCGATGCCGATCTCGTGCATATTTGTTTTGCCGACGATCATCGCGCCGGCCTCCCGCAGCCGCGCGATGATCCATGCATCGCCGGCGGCCTCATCCTGGCTCATGAAGCTCGTACCAAGGCTTGTGGGAAACCCGGCGACATCGATCTCATCCTTCACGGCAACGGGGACACCCTCGAGGATCGACCGGGCGGTGCCGTTGGCAATTCGCTCGGCTGATTCGCGGCCCTGTCGACGGATTTCGTCCGCCCTCCACGCGATGAAGGCGTAGAGGGGAGGGTTCCCGCGGTCCTGGTGTTCCAGAACGTGTACCACCCGTTCGGCAACGTCGGTGGGTGTGAGGGAGCCCTCGCGGTAGGCACGGGCGTAGTCGGCGACCGACGGAAACACGTAGCTGTCTGTAGGCCGGGTGGTGGTCCCGATGCGATCGAGAATCCCGATCTCCGGTGCCGGGTGCATCCCGTCGTCGGCAGCCGGCGTCGCCGCTCGCGGCCCGGTCGGCATGAACAGTGGCGTGCCGCGGAACGGTCGTTCGCGAAAGCGGTCCACTCCCAGGTTGTGCAGAAACGCCGGTGCGAGCCGGCGGCCGGCAACGCCGCGTTCCAGCAGCCACGCGGCAAACAGCAGGCGCGAGCCCTCCAGGCGCGGCGCCGAAATCGTCTTGAGATCGTAGCTCATCGGTGAGTCCTCCCCCTTAGGCATTATTCGCCGCTCTTCCGCGGATGGCAAGCGGCGACGGGGCTATTGAATGTGGGGTGTGTCGATACACAGGATCAGCTGGTCGCCGTCCCCGGTTGTGAACCGGCGGGCGTAGGTTCGGCACAGGGTCCCCGAAGCGAGCGACAGATACGGCTGGGTGAGAAACTCGTTCCGCCGAAGGGCCACCGGTCCGTAGACGTAGTCCTTGAGACTGTGGTTGGTGCCGCGCCGTGCCGGTTGGAACACCGGGTGGCGCCGGGGCGACACACTTCCCGGCGCCATGACCGTTTCGGTACGCTGAACGCCGTCGGTGTCGACCACGTAGGCGCACTGAACCTGTGGCGACGCGGCCACAGCGCCCTCGAGGACCGCTTCCATCTCCGCCGAGGCGGCGGTGGAGAGCCGCTCGGCGATCGAGGCGACCGTCGTCTCGACCTCCTGCATCGCGCTGCTGGAGGATCGGAGGCGGTCGGAGAGATCGCTCCGGAGTTGTCGCAGCGCGCGGGAGGCGGCCTCCTGCTCCCGGCGACAGGCCCTGGCGAGGTCCGGCGCCGGCCGACCAAGAAGAAATCCCTGTCCCAGCTCCACGCCTTCCTCGGCGCAGGCGATCAGATCGTCGTAGTGCTCGATTCCCTCGGCAAGACTCAGGGCGCCGATCTGCCGCGCCAGATAGGCGATCGACCGCAGCACGGAACGCTTGATCGGATCGTTTGCGGCACCGGAGACGATTCCCCGGTCGATCTTGATGATGTCCGGTCGCACCAGCGCCACGCGTTCCAGATTCGAGTGTTCCGTTCCGAAGTCGTCGAGGATGATGAGAAACCCGGAGGCGCGATTGCGGTCGGCGAACGAGGCAAGCTGTTCCTGGCTCTGGACGCCCGACTCCACGATCTCGAGTGCCACCGACTCCACCGGAAGATCATGGCCGCGCACGGTTCGCAGAATGCGGCCGGGGTCCAGGTGCCCGTGGTCCAGAAGCACGGCGGAGAAGTTCAGAAACAGCACCAGTTCCGCGTCACCACGCTGCGCGGCAAACTCGCGGAGCGCCAGTTCCCGCGCCTCACGTTCCAGTTCAAGAAGTACGCCGTCGCGCTCGGCCCGCTGAAACACGATCCCCGGTGCGATCATCTCGCCACCGACGCCCACCGGCCGCAGCAGCGCCTCCAGGCCGAGGACGTTCCCCGTCCGGATGTTAAAAATGGGCTGGAAGTAGACCAGCAGCTCCCGGAGTTCCAGGACATCCCTGAGCATCTCCAGCGTGGAACTCATGGAATCAGCACTCTCCGGGCCGAGTCGAGGCTCGCCTGCAGCGCCTCCATGAGCGCCAGATCGTGGAGGATTTTCTCAGGCGTGTAGCGACCGGAGGTCCCCGATGGGAGCCGTTCGGCGATCTCCCGCCACATGGTCAGGCTCTCGTCAACCCGATCGATCGGCGTTACAGCGGTCTCGCCGGTGTCGGCGTCGATCCGGGTGATCTCGGTATCGGTGCACTCCAGGGCCGCTGTTGTTCCGTGGATGACAAAGCGGTTTCCCTGCCGTCCCAGAGCGGACGAATGGGAGAACACGCCCTGAACCTCCCGGTCGTACTCGAGGACCATCGACAGGGCGTCGACATCGCCGAAGGTGTCGCGGACGGACCGGCCGCGGCCGTAGACCGCCCGGGCGGCGCCGAAGAGCTCCTGCAGGAGCGCGATCTCGTGGATACCGCCGTCGAAAAAGTTGCCGAGCGGAAAGTCCGGGTGCTCCCGCCACGCGGTGCCACCGTATCCGCCGGTCTGGTCACCGGTGGCGGCGATGCGTACGTGCACCGATCGTTCGAAGCTCACCGGGTCGCCGATCGCGCCGTCCCGGATCATACCGGCAACCGCAGGAATCAACGACTTGTGCACGTGTTGTTCCAGCACGTAGAGGACACCGTCGCTCTTCTCGGCCGCCTCAACGACACCGCGGGCCTCGTCAACGCTCCGTGCCAGCGGTTTCTCAACCACCGCGTGTTTCCCGGCGGCGAGGGCGGCTGCGGCGAGGGGGGCATTCAGGGAGATCGGAGTCAGGATGACCACCGCCTCAACCGCGGGGTCGTCGATGAGCTGCTGGGCGTCGGCGTAGATCCGTGCATCGGGGTACGCGTCGCGCCCGCGCTGCTGATTGTGTTCCGAACGTGCCGCCACCGCGCGAACGACAAAATCAGACGAAAGCGAGGCGATAATGTCACGATGGGTGTTTTGCCAGATCAGCCCGGGGCCGATGATGCCGAGTGAAATCATACCCGCAAGCATAGCGTCGTCGCTGCGTCCTCGCCAGTCCCCCGAGCCTTGCGAAATGGCACATCCCCGTGTAGCCTTAGGGTATGGCTCAGGATACAACCCTCCGCGACGTCGTTCGCGTGTCGGTGTCGCAGTTCGCAGACCGGCCGGCGTTCTCGGTGCTTCACGGCACCACGTTGACCTACCGGCAGATCGGTATGGGCATCGCCGGTCTTCAGCGACAGCTGTCGGATACGGGAGTCAGTGCCGGCGATCGAGTGGCACTTCTCAGTGAAAACCAGCCGGCGTGGCCCGCGGCGTACCTCGCTACCACCGCCGCCGGTGCCGTGGTGGTGCCGATTCTCCCGGAGTTTTCGCCTGCGGAGGTTGCGGGTATCGTTGAGCACGCCGGCGCGTCGGTGATTCTCCTTTCGGAACGCCAGGCGAGGCGCATCGCCGAACACACCGATGTCTCGGTGCCCGCCCGTATGATCGTGCTGGAAGAGGCGTTTGCCGCGGCGGTGGAAGAGGCCGATTCGACCGAAGTCGAGTTCGGACCGGTCACTCCGGATGACACGGCCGCCATCATCTATACCTCCGGTACGACGGGGCATTCAAAGGGTGTCATGCTCAGCCACCGGAACGTGACGAGCAACGCCGCCGCCGCCGACGCCTTCGCCGGTCTCCTGCCGGGGGATCGGATGCTCTCCGTGCTCCCGCTGGCGCATACCTACGAGTGCACGCTGGGCATGCTCATTCCCTTCTCTCACGGATCCCACGTCACCTATCTCGATCGTCCGGCGTCGCCGACGGTGCTGGCAAAGGCCCTGGCGGAGGTGCGACCGCAGCTCATGCTGTCGGTGCCGCTGCTTATCGAAAAGCTGGTCCGCAGTCGGATCGTGCCGCAGCTGAACGCCGGCGTGGTCCGGATCCTGCGCCGCATTCCCGGGGTTGCCACGCTGATCTACCGCGCCGCCGGGCGAAAACTGCGCGCCGCGTTTGGTGGAGAGATTCGGTTTTTCGGTATCGGTGCGGCGCCGCTTGCGCCGGACGTGGAGCGCCTGCTCATGCGTCTGCGCTTTCCCTACGCGATCGGCTACGGGCTTACCGAGACATCGCCGCTGCTCGCCGGCACCAGTCCGTCGACGAACAAGCGTCGGAGCACCGGCGTTGCGGTGGATGGCGTCGATCTGCGGATTGTGGATGGTGAGATTCAGGCCCGCGGGCCCAACATCATGCAGGGATACTATCGGGATCCGGAGCAGACCGCGGAGGTCATGACCGCCGACGGGTGGTTTCGTACCGGCGACCTCGGGGAGTTCGACAGTCGCCGGCGCCTGTACGTCAAGGGCCGGCTCAAGACCGTGATCCTGGGAAGCAACGGCGAGAACATCTACCCCGAGGCGATCGAGGCGCTCATCAACCAGTCCGGTGCTGTCGCCGAGTCACTCGTCGTTCAGCGCGGAAACCGCCTCGTGGCCCGCGTTCGTCTGGACTACGATCGGCTGTCGAAACAGGTTCGTGCATTCGGTGGCGCGGCGCGGGGTGCTGTGGACGACGCCGTCGGGCGCGCGGGCGCCGCGGCGGGTGCGGCTCGTGACGCGATGGGGCGTGCGGGCGCCGCCGCCGGTTCGGCGGTATCCGGTGCCGCGGGACGGGTAGGCGAGTATCTCGAAGAGGTCCGCAAGGACGTCAACTCACGCCTGAGCAGCTTCAGCAGGCTCGCCGACATAGTGGAACAAACAGAACCGTTCGAGAAAACGCCGACGTTCAAGATTAAACGATACAAATATCAGTAAATCATCGGTCCTTGCCGGTTGGCGGTGGCTGCATTACATTTCGTGTTCAAAGGAGTTTGTCATGAACGGATCACGAATGACGCAATCGCACCGCCCTCTGCTGGCCGCGGCGATCGGACTGGTTTTCCTGACCTCGGCGGCGTTCGCCTCCGGTGCCCCGGAGACCGACACCCAGGGTTCGCAGGAGATGGAGAAGGGACCGATCACGGTTGCCAGCAAGATCGATACCGAAGGCAGCCTGCTCGGTTACATGATGGTTCACGTGCTCGAGAACGACGGGTTCTCGGTGGACAATCAGGTCGAGTTCGGCCCTACCGATGTTATCCGCAGGGCGATCACCAGCGGTGAGATCGATATCTATCCGGAGTACACCGGCAACGGCGCGTTTTTCTTTGACGAGGCCGGCACCCCCGTGTGGAAAGACTTTGACGCCGGCTACGAGCGGGTCAAGCAGCTGGATATGCAGAACAACAACCTCGTGTGGCTCACACCCGCCGATGCCAACAACACGTGGGCGATCGCCGTCCGGAGCGAGCTCGCCGACGCCGGCGTTACCACCATGGACGACATCGGTCCGTGGATCGCCGACGGCAACTCGTTCAAGCTCGCCGCCAGCGAGGAGTTCGTCAGCCGTCCCGACGTCCTGCCGGCGTTCGAGGATGCCTACGGATTTCAGCTGAACCAGGAGGATCTGCTGGTGTTCTCCGGTGGCAATACGGCAACCACGATGCAGGCGGCGGCACGGAACCAGGACGGCGTGAACGCCGCCATGGCCTACGGCACCGACGGGCAGCTTGCGGCCCTCGGACTGCAGGTGCTCGACGATACCAAGGGTGTCCAGCCGGTGTACCGACCGGCGCCGGTGGTCCGGGAAGAGGTCTACGACCAGTACCCGGAGATCGAGGAACTGCTGCGACCGGTGTTTGAGAGTTTCGATCGTGAGATACTGCAGGATCTGAACGCCTCGATCGCCGTTGAGGGCCGCAGCGCCGAGGTGGTTGCGGAGGAGTATCTCCGCGACAACGGATTCATTGATTAAGGTTCAGCGGTGGCTGGCCGCGAACAGCCAGCCAATAGCACTGCTCCCCGTCGCCGTGTCCCTCGTGCCGGCGGCGGGGATCTTTTTCATGGGGATCATCCACCTGCGACCGAACCGGATCGCCGACGGCGAGGCGTTCCGGTTCGCAGACCTGGCTCTACCGGTTGCCCCGGTTCTGGCGCTGGCGATCACCGCCGCCGTACTCGTGGTGGCGGCGCGCTGGGCGCGGCAGGCTGAGATCCCCGCGCTCGCCCTGTGGGCGGTCACCGTCACCATCGTCCCGTGGATTCTGTTTCACATGGCGGCCGTGGAGCTCTTCGACGCCGGCCGACTGGACGATCTGGCGCGGGTCAGTCCCGGCGGTGGAGTCTGGGTCGCCCTGGTGGCGGCGCTGGCGGCGTGGCACGAACTGCTGCGGAGCGTTCGGCGGAGCCTCCGTGGTCTGGTGGTGGCGCTGCTGCTGGCGGCACTGGCGTTCGTGGCGGTACAGATCGCATCGCCACCGCTGGAACGCATTTCCTACATCGTCGAGTACAACGTTCGATCCGATCGCTTTCTGGATGAGCTCCTGCAGCACATCCGGCTCAGCGGAAGCGCGGTGGCGTTCGCGACACTCATCGGTGTCCCCGCCGGCATGATCGCCTACCGCCACCGGCGCCTTCGGGCGGCGATTCTGGACGTGACCAGTACCATTCAGACGATTCCGAGTCTCGCGATGTTCGGGCTGCTCATCGCGCCGCTCGCGGCTCTGAGTCGCGCGGTGCCGACGCTCCGGGCGATGGGGGTTTCCGGCGTCGGAACCACGCCTGCGTTGATCGCGCTCACGCTCTACGCGCTGCTCCCGGTGGTGCGGAACACGCTCACCGGCCTCGCCGTGGTGCCGCCCAGTGTCCGTGAAAGCGGCCAGGCGATGGGCATGACGCGCCGTCAGCGGTTCTGGATGGTCGAGGTTCCCCTGGCGCTGCCGGTCCTCCTCCGGGGGATTCGCACCGCCGCCGTGCAGGCCGTGGGCAACACCACCGTGGCGGGGCTGATCGGCGCCGGCGGACTCGGGTGGTTCATCTTTCAGGGGCTTGGACAGGCGGCAACCGATCTGGTGGTGCTTGGCGTTATCCCGATCGTCGGGCTGGCGATCGTAGTGGACCGGGTGTTTCAGGGCCTGCAGCGACTGAGCGCCCGTGGAGAAGTTGAGGGAGGAACGAGAGCATGATCCGCTTTCACGGCGTTACCAAGCGCTACGGAGAGAAGACCGCCGTCGACGGGCTCGACATGACGGTCGAGAACGGCAGCGTGTGTGTGCTGATCGGCCCCTCGGGGTGCGGCAAATCGACCACCCTCCGCATGATCAACCGGCTCCTCGAGCCGGACGAAGGGACGATCGAGGTCGATGACAAGGCGCTGCGGGACTACGATCCCGCCTCACTGCGCCTGCGGATCGGATATGTGATCCAGTCCGTCGGCCTCCTGCCGCACATGCGGGTCTGGCAGAACATCGCCCTGGTTCCGCGGCTGCTGGGGTGGGAGAAACCGCGGCGCCGCGAACGCGCCGACGAGCTCCTCGATATCGTCGGTCTCGACCCTGAGGAGTACCGCGACAAGTATCCGGCACAGCTTTCCGGTGGCGAGGCGCAGCGCGTCGGCGTTGCCCGGGCACTGGCAGCCGACCCGCCGTACCTGCTCATGGATGAGCCGTTCGGGGCGGTGGATCCCCTGACCCGGGCGACGCTGCAGCAGTCGTTTCGTGACATCCAGTCGCGGCTCAAAAAGACGGTGGTCCTGGTGACCCACGATCTGGACGAGGCGATCTATCTCGCCGACCGGATCGCCCTGATGCGCGACGGCGTCCTGCAGCAGTTCGGCAGCCCCGCCGAGATACTCACCTCCCCGGTGAACGAGTTCGTCAGGGAGTTCGTGGGCAGCGACCGCATGCTGCGCATGCTCAACACCGTTGAGCTGGGGGCCGTGGATGGATGGAGCGGTGCCGACGGGTCACGTCCCACGCTTCGCGACGCCCTGTCGCAGCTGCTCTCGGCACCGGAGCGTTCGATCCGGGTCGGTCTCAACGACGGCAGCCAGGAAGAGCTGGACTTCGACCGCATCCGGGAAATGGTGCTGCCATGAGGCTCTTTCGGCTGGTGGTGCTCCTGCTGCTTCTTGTGGTGGTCGTGGTGCCGGGAATCTACGGGCCCGTGGCGCAGTGGGCGTTTCCCGATGAGTCCAGTCATGTCTATGCCCGCGTGGACATGGCGACGCTGTTGCTCCAGCACCTGGTACTCGCGGGACTGGCGACGGTGGCCGCCACCATCACCGGGGTGGCGCTGGGCGTGCTGGTCACCCGGCCGGCGGGCCAGTCTCTCATTCCTCTCGTCCGCGACCTGGCAGCGCTTGCCCAGACCGTCCCGCCGGTTGCTGTGCTTGTTCTGGCGGTGCCGGTGCTCGGGTTCGGAACCGCGCCGACGGTGCTGGCGCTGTTTCTCTTCAGCGTTCTGCCGATCCTGGGAAACACCGTGACCGGACTCCAGCAGGTCGATCCGGCGTTGCTCGAGGCGTCCACCGGGATGGGGATGCGGGACTGGCGCCGATTGCTGGTGACCGAGCTCCCGCTTGCGGCGCCGGTGATCCTCGCCGGCGTCCGCACCGCCGCGATCATCTCGATCGGGACGGCAACAATCGGCGCGACGATCGGGGCCGGTGGCCTCGGGGTGGTCATTATCGCGGGACTCGTGCGGGACAACATGGCGTTCATCACCGCCGGGGCGCTTGCCTCCGCGGTCCTTGCGCTCATCGTCGACTGGTTTTTCGAACTCGCCGCCGGCAGGGTGATGCGGGTCCAGCGGGGAGCGACCGATGGCGTCTGATCGTCGAATCCCGACACCGGCCGCCGATACCGCTCACGGTGCCGAGACCCGGGCGGTGCGACACCTTTCCGGCGACCCGGTCATGGCCGAGCTGATTGCAACGCTTCCGCCGCCGAAGCCGGGAACCTCCGCGGGACTCTACATCGACCTGATCGACGCAATCGCCTCACAACAACTGTCGGTGCGCGCCGCGGCCTCCATCATGGACCGCTTCCTCGATCTCTTCCCGGACCGGCGGCCTACTCCCGAAGAGGTGCTGGAGCGCAGCGACGAGGAGCTGCGCGCCGTGGGGCTCTCCCGACCGAAGGTTCGCTACATCCGCGGTATCGCCGAGGCGATCTCCAGCGGCGAGTTCGACCTGGAGCGGCTCCACGATCTCCCCGACGACGAGGTGATCGAGCATCTCACGGCGCTCAAGGGCGTCGGTCGCTGGACCGCCGAGATGCTGCTCATCTTCAGCCTGCGGCGACCGGACGTGTTCTCCCTCGGTGATCTCGGCCTCCGCAACGCCGTTGCCCGGCACTACGGCGTGGATCGCGACGACCACGAGGCGATCCGCGCGATCTCCGAACGGTGGAGTCCCCACCGCAGTACCGCGAGTCGTTACCTCTGGGCCAGCCTCGCCAATACACCCGTGTCCGACTCCCGGTGACCGGGCGAAGTCGACTGCAGGCTCGCCCACCGGGGCGCGGGCATTTCCGACTCCCGGTGACACCTGGCGCCGTCGCGGTGGTTATATGGGAGAGAGAAGGAGGTACCCATGAGTGATGCACAGCACCTCGTCCACGAGCTCGTGGCGCAGGTACGCGAACTGCTGGAGACGCGTTCGGTTCTGGGACAGCCGGTGGTCATCGGAGACGCCACAATCCTGCCGGTAGCGAGCTACGGGTTTGGGTTTGGTGGTGGATCCGGCGGCGGGACGTCCGCCGACGAGAAGGAAACGGGTTCCGGTGGCGGTGCCGGCGCCGGTGGGGGCATCAAGCCGGTGGCTCTGGTCATCGTAGACGCGGACGGTACGCGTGTTGAACACGTCCGTGTCGGTGGCGCATCCCTGGTGGAAACGATCGCCGGCTCCGTGGAGCGGATCGCCGACAAGCAGAAGGACCAGTCGAAGGAAACATGACAGCCGTCGGTGTGGCGGCGATCGTACTCGCCGCCGTCGTCGGACTGATCCTCGCGCTGGTTGTCGCGGCACTGGCCGTACCGGTGGACGTGCGCTATCGCGCCGCCGCCGCAGTTCCTTTTGCGGTTGAGTGGATGTGGGGTGCGGTGCGGGTGTTCCCGCGCAAACACCGGCCGCACAACGGCGCCGGCGGGAAGCGCGGCCGCCGTCGGGGTGGGGATCGCCGATCCCGCGGGAGAACGGCCGGAGACCTCGTGCGTGACGCGCGTGTCCGGGATGGATTCCTCCGTCTGGCGGTGCGGGTGCTGCGGTGCATCCGAGTACGCCGGTTGGCTCTCGTGGTCGATCTCGGGCTGGACGACCCGGCTGATACCGGGCTCGTCTACGGGTGGCTTACCACGCTCGCCGCCGCCGTCGGCGTATCGCTCGACCCCGGCGAGGGGATCGACGGCGTCCGCCTGCGGCCGCACTTCGACCGGTCGATCCTTGCGGTTAACGGACACGCCCACATTCGCGTCGTTCCGCTTGCGGTGGTTGGGACGATCGCGGCGTTCGCGGTCGGTCCGGTCGGTCGTCACGTTCTGATCACGCTCTGGAGGAACCGATGAACCGTAGCCCCGCCCGCCACATCGAAACAACCTCCCTACCGCCGCGTCGTGTGGGACCCGCTGAGGTCCAGGTCGACGTGGAGATTCGGGTGTCTGCCTGGAATCCGGGGGACAGTCAGGTTTCCGCGTGGGTGGAAATCCTGCCGGTTCGGATCACGATATCTGACAATCGGTACGGCGGGGCACCCGAAGAGGTTTCCCTGCGCGCGACCGACTGAGTCCGCGCCGCCTTCTTGTGCCGCCGGCGGTCGCCGGGTATCGTGGCGCGATGACCTCCGTGTTCCGGGAATACCTCGCCCTGCCGTCGACGGTGAAAGTCGTTGCCGGGGGGCGAATCCTCAACTCTATGGGGAGTTTCGTCGTCATTCTTGCGACGCCGCTGCTCACCCAGCACCTCGGACTCAGCGCCGGCATTGCCGGTGCGTGGCTGTTTGCGGCGCAGGCGGCGTTTCTCATCGGGTCGCTGGCGGCGGGGTGGGCGATCGATCACTTTTCCAAGGTGTGGATCCTGGCGGCCACGCTCCTGGCCAACGCCGTTGCGTTCAGCGTTGGAACCTTCACCACCGGGGCAGTGACCGTCGGCATCAGCCTCGTGATCGGCTACTTCTTTCACGGCGCCTGGCGTCCGTCGATGATCGCGATCGCCGCCGAGGAGACCAGCGAGGACCAGCACGCCGTCGCGTTCTCGCTCATGTACTTTGTGCACAACATCGGGTATCTCGTGGCTCCCGTGGCGGCGGGCTGGCTGTTTGCCTGGAACGCGCGGTCAGTGTTCGCCGCCGATGCCGTCAGCTCAGTTGCCAGCGCGGCGGTGGTCCTGATCGGCACCGGCACCGCACTCACCGCATTCCGGGTGCGGTCCCGGCCCACGGACGGCCTCGGTCCCGCTGAACCCATCCACGCCGAAACGGGTGGCCCCGGGGCGGGGGCACCCGATGGCACGATCGCCCCCGGCTTTGTGCGCACTGCGCTTCGCGATCGTCCCCTCGTGCTCTTCACCGTTGCGTTCGTGGCGGCGCAGTTCATTTATTCGCAGGTGTCGTTTGCGCTTCCCCTCACGATCATCGACCGGCTTGCCGATTCCGGAACGCGGGTCTACGGCGTAGTCATGGCGGCAAACGCCGGTATCGTAATCGCGTTGGCGCCCGCGATCACCGCCCTCACACGGCGATGGCGACCGGTGACGAGTGTGGCGTTGTCCTGCGGGTTCTACCTCGTGGGGTTCGGCATGCTGATCGTGGTCCGGTCGGTACCGCTGTTTCTCGTGTCCACGGTGCTGTGGACGATCGGTGAGATCCTCAGCGCGATACATATCAACGTGTTCATCGCCAGCCGCGCGCCGGCGTCGATGCGCGGACGGTACCTCAGCAGCCTGAGGGTCGTGTTTGCCCTCGGGAAGATCATGGCACCAGCCGTTGGCGGTCTCGTCGTCGACCGGTGGCGCGTCGACGGCGTGTGGGTTGTCACCTCGCTCCTGTCGGTCGTCGCGGTTGCCGTGCTGTTACGTGTGCGGCGGATGGTGCAGGCGGAGTCGGCCAGTGGATGACGGGCGATCACCAGCGGTTGAAGACGTCCTCCGCGAAACCCAGAAAATCGCGGACCTCGATACGCGTTCCGTCGTCGAGCATCGCGAAACCCCGAAAATGGCCGAACACCTGGTGTTGCGTTGATTTGATCACCAGGAAATCCACATGGGACGCACGATCCACGATCGGCGAGAACTCCATCTCGAAGCGGCCGTCGTTGCTGGCGAACGTCCACGGGCGCGTGTAGTCATCGGTATCGATCTCGAAGACAACCTGATCCAGTTTGTGGGCCCTTCCATCGACGAAGACAACGTTCTCGGTGGCCGGTGAACGATCCGAGAATCCGTATCCGAGATTCCACCCGAACCGCCTCCCGTCGACGTACCCCGACGCGGACGACCAGTACCAGCGGTTCGTGTAGGTCCACCGGCCGCGGCCCCAGTCAAGGGCACCGAAATCCCGGTCCGCGTGGAACGGGTATCTGTTGTCGCCGATCGCGACCGATCCCGCCGCCGGCATACAGTTGATCTTTTCGTTGTAGTAGAAGGCGGTGCGTTTTTCGGCCCACGAGGTCGCGATTGCCATGCTCTCCTGGTGCGGCGGTTGCGTGAGTTCGATCTCTCCCGTGAGCCCCGTGGCCCCGCGGCCATCTCTCAGCATCGGGGCGGCAAAGCGCAGGACTCGTCGTCCGTCCCGCGCCTCAAACCGGAGGCGCAGTGACCTGTCCCCAAACTCGACGACGCCGTCCGCGCTTGTGGCCGGGAACCCCGTGCGGCCGCGCGGAAGCACGCTCAGCGTATCGACCTGATCGTAGAATCCCGAATCGAAATCCAGCCAGCAGATTGCGAAGAGGCCCGCGTAGCCCAGATCGCTGGCGGTCAGCGTGATCCCGTATCGCCCCCCGTGGGAAAGCACCGAATAGTAGTCCCACTCCTTGATCCGGTGCCATCCAGCGGCGATCTTCCGCCGGTCGTAGCGCCAGTACGGCCGCCTCGCCCAGCCCTCGGTGATGACGCGTCCGTGGCCGTCGAGAAGCTCCTGTGGACCGGTGATTTCGTTCTGCATCGTAGGTACCTCAACCGCTACGGTACGGGACGAAGGGGATCCTCGCAATGCCGGGGCTGTGTACAGGAAGTTGTTGCAGAACACGCGCGATGTCCGGGTCCGAAAAAGAGATGCGGTGGACGCGGGTGGCCCGCAGAGCTATGTAACTGCCGGAGCACGAGTTACCGGGGCATCTGCAACATTCTTCTGTATACTACCCGACCTACACCTTTGTCCATCGATACATTCAGGCCGGCTGGCGAGTTCGGCCTGACGCCGCTCCGCCTCGGCGCGTTCCTCGGTGCGGGGCACCTGCGGTACGCGCCTTACTCCGTTCGAGTCTCCCCGCGCCCGAACGTCGCGGAAAGCGAGAACCTCAAACCGAGTGTGGCGCGATACTAGAAGGTGTAGCCTCAATTTGCCGGCGGGGAGACTCTCAGGTACTCGCTCCGCTCGTACCCCGGGCGCGTTCCTCCGTGCGGGGCACCTGCGGTACGCGCCTGGCTCCGTTCGAGTCTCCCCGCGCCCGGCTCATGCCGCCGGCGTGGAACCCTGACCGAGTGAGCGT
>MDTD01012024.1_pt1 | contig 96082 bp, 92 predicted proteins | sample 811221 | NCBI WGS metagenome assembly MDTD01 (sample SAMN05326646, study PRJNA326480) | marine metagenome | isolation source: seawater | place: Pacific Ocean: South West | collected 2011
CTGGCCGAATCTAGCCGGGCGACTGGGTACACCTGAGGATATCGGTGCTGCCGCGCTATATCTTGCCTCTCCTGCGTCAGCATGGGTCACAGGAGAAATCCTTCGCGTTTCGGGAGGAATATAGCAATCTTAATGCCCAACCTAGTACCCATGTGATGCCACCGCCAACCCCGCTGCATCATCTGCTGCGTCATTTATGCGCTGCCCCGTTGAGAGCCGCTCGAGTGCAACGCCAAATCCTTTTCGGGTTTTGGTGAGAGCGAGCTGTGCAATGGTGGATGCAGTATTGGTGGTTACAGAGAGCATGGATAACCTGACCAGCCTGAAAATTAAATATCGGATGATCAAGTCTCGGCTTGAAGTAGAACCGAAAGTCTAAAAAACGCGAACGTCCTCCGAACCAGGTGTTCATCCAAAACGACCCATCAACAGGATGATCCTTTCAAGCCGTCGTCGTAAATCCCCGAATCATGGGCATTTCATTTTTGTGACAAAGTACTCAACTAGGCAGAAACGAGCTGAGCTCTACTCAATTTCATATTTCTTGCACAGAGCATCCACAAATTCGTTGTCTGTGCGCATACCAGCAAGGAGATCACGGGAGACGGAGACAGGCCAGTCTGGAGCCTTTGGCTTCGGTTTTGCCGGGCAAATGGCTACCCACACATCATCAAAGGACAAGTCCAGTTGGCTAGCGGTCACATGGCAAACATAGCTGTAAGCAGCGCGGCGAACGTTATCTTCCAGACGCGACATCAGGGTTTATCTGGCAGAGCCAAGTGCTGCGCATCGGCCTCTGTCCTGCAATGCGTAGGTTTCACAAAGGTCAATTACGTCGACCGGCCCAGCAATAGTGTTTGGATATTTTCCGGTTTTTCGACACTGCCACTCTGCTGTCTCTACCTCACGCAAGCATTGGTCATGACGTGATTGCTCTGGGGTAATGCGCAATTCCTGCGCTAAGCCGACAAACAATGCCGTCAGAAATGCTCCGATCACAATCTTGTTGAGCAACAGTGTTGTTCCCTTTAAGAGCAGTAGCCACAGTACTTATTGCATCACACGCTTTCAAATCTTTTGGCAGATCCGCCTGCTTTAGTGGACATATCGTACGACAGAGTAGCGGTTCTTGTTTTCGTTCCGACGGCCCCAGAAAAATAGTCGCGAATGGTGCACGAAGCCAGTCACCGCGGAGCCCTAATGGTCGCTGCAAGCCCGAACATAGGGGGTAGCGCGCCAAAACACAACGGGAGCAATTTGCCCTGAAACTGCTGGCGGACGGACTCAGCCTTCGTTATGTTTGTATCATCAGGTGAGGAGACGCAATCGCCGTAAGGGTTAACGCTCTATGATCATGTCTTATCTGTTACGCAGAGCCCTGCCCTGGGTTGTCGAGGTGAGCCTGTGGCTTGCGGTATTGGCGGGTGGTTTTGCAGGGTATGAGGCCAATTACCTTGGTTCAGCAACTCTGTCTGGCTTGCTCGGCGCTATCTTGGGTTTTTGTGCAGCCGTCGTGCCGGTGGGGATATTGCAGACGATGATTCGCAATGCTGTCTTGCTTGAATCAATGGTTAAAGAGGGGTACGGGCGGCCAAGGCTAAGTTTGCACAAAGGGCAAGTTGTCGAGATGCCTTACGTATCCTCGGAGGATCAGCTGTAAGTCCAATCTATCCGTTTAGGTGCTTTTGAGCTGCCAACTTATCCCAGGTTGATTTAACTTCTCCTGCATCTTTCACATACGGCATACTGAATATTTGCCCGTCAGCAAGAATTTTGAGGGTTCCGTAGCCGAATACAGTGCCGACCAAGGACCTCCTCACCTCGAGACCACTGACAGAATCCGCGAAAAGGTCCTCTCTTGGAAAGAAAAAAGTGGTGCTTTGAACCACGCGGTGGTTAGTGATGAAACGGTCAGAGCTGCTGATAAACTCTAAGGTAGCGAGGCCTAGAGCCAGCAATGGGTAGACAACACAGCATAGAAAGACAACATCCGACTTGGCGCTGGCATTGTCGCTCCAAAGCAGAAACGCTACGGCAAAAATGGCGATTAAAGCGGCCCTAGTAGCGTGTTCCCAGAGACAACCGACCGGGCGCCCAAGATTCAGGAAGGTGTGCTCGCCGTTTTCCCCGTGCTCGCGGGGTGTAAAGTCTCGGTCCTTCATGAGGGCTATCAGCCTTTTCCGTTCATTAACGGTCTCAATCCTTGGCAATGTGTAAGGTAGCGCGTAAAGAATGGCCAGCAAAGACGCGCCAACAAACATTGAGAGAATTAGGCCAAACGAGAGCGGCTCGTCGTCTTCCGTCAGTGCAGCAAAAGCGTCGCTGGGTGTGTCGAGAGGTGCGACCGTAGGATCGATCGATATCGCGACACTCCTCATATTGCTTATATTCTCGTCAATTGACCGAACCAGAGCCTGCTCGTAGCGCTCAATGAATGCGATGGCGTCAGTCGTCATGAGATCAAGACACATGCCGAGATACAGCGCATCGCGAGCAAACTCCCATGACCCGACAAAATCTGGAAGCCCTAACCGAGCTCGGATGTGATTCACAACGGTCAGTAATTCTGCACCGCTAGCCAGGGTGGCATCGCCTAGCTGTGCACACCGCGTCTGAGCGAGAAACCCCTGTCCGTCGCGCGGCGCGCAGCCCGAAATGGAAACCATCACGACCGATAGAGCCAGACCTAGCACAACCAGGGTCTTGCGGGTTCTTGGTCGACCCGAGTGCGACCTGTAAAAGCGCGTTTTGTTATTTTGATTCAACACCAATATCTAGTGGTTCGCTGTTGTCGAATCATCAAAATAGGGGGGTGACCTTTATAGATCAATAAAGTGTTTCACGAATTTTTCCCGTAAAAATGACCACTTGCAACGTTTTATTGATTTGATAGGTGGGCAATGCGGTGCAAGTTCCGTGCAGATTGCGCATACGCCATGCAGGATCAATTACCGGCGACATCCAGCCGCGCTATCAAGCGGGCTCACGCTGTCATAAAGGATCTGGGAACCCATGCGGAACGTATTGTCTCTGTGCACGTTAAGTAGAGGCTATGGACATGGAACTTTGGTTTTGGGCAGTCGCGACAGGCGCATGGATTGCAATTAGCCTCGACTTGGCTCGCTCGCAAACACCACTCCTGTTGCTAGACCAAGCGCGCTCGAAATAAGCGCCGCAACGAGGACATTGCGTTGACTTGGTTAATCATTGGGTTTTGGGGTTGTGCAGCCATGTGGCTTGTCGGCCTGGCCGGCGATATAGGAGTGGCACGCAACCCCGATGCCGCAGAGGGCCTGCAGTGGCTCCCTCTAATCTGCGCCATACTCTCATTTGTTGGCATGTGTTACTTCGGTAACGCCACATCTATGTTTGGTTGGTAGAGAGTGCTTTACCTACCGCGCTTCAAGGCCTGCATGATGTAACACAGCAGGGGTCTTAGGATATGCAAGCCCGTGTAAAGGCCCTCCGCCCTTTCGTTTCCATTTGATCGCAGTAAACTGAAGCGCAAAGAAAAATAGTGATCTTAGGGAGTCACTTGATATGAATGCGCCAATACCGACCTTAGATAGCTGGCCTGAGCAGTCCATTCGCGGGCACAGTATCCTCGGCTCCCGCTACACCTCCCGCGATTTCATGGAGCAGGAATGGGAGGGCATGTGGACACGTGTTTGGCTTCTCCTCGGACGTGAGTCCGAACTGCCCGAGCCCGGCGATTGGCAGATGGAACCAGTAGGTCGCGAAGAAATTCTGATGGTGCGCCAGCAAGATGGCAGCATCAAAGCCTTTTACAACGTGTGCCAACACCGCGGCAATCCGCTGGTGGATGATCCTAAAGGCAGCAATCCGCGGCGCTTTGTCTGCCGCTACCACAGCTGGGCCTTTTTACCGGACGGCATGCTGCAGTTTGCGCCCGACAAGGAAGACTTCCCTGAAGGGAACCCCTGCGGCAAGCTGCGGCTCGCGGAGCTCAAGTGCGAGACCTTTGCCGGCTTCATCTGGGTGAACATGGACCCGGAATGTGGGCCCTTGAAGGATTACCTCGGCCCAATCTGGGACGAATGGCAGGCGCGCGAGGTCGATACCTGGCAACGCACTATGGCCAACACCATGTGGTTGCCGTGTAATTGGAAAGTGGTGCTCGATAACTTCAATGAGTCTTACCACGTACCCACGGTTCACATGGGGGCGACACCCTCAACCGATCGCACCGCCATTGCCGGTGGCATCAACACCTACTTCAAGGAGACACAGTTCGATTTGGCCAACGAGGGCCACGCACGAATGATTATGAAGGGCGGCTACGGCGCCGGCGTGACGGATACCGATGGCAACATTGTTGATCCGCTAGCATCGCTCCTCGGCTACTGGCAGCTAGACCCCGCCGACTTCAAAGGTAAACCCGAGGACACCCGCGAGGCGCTTCAACAGGCAAAGCGACAATTGGGCCCGGACAAAGGCTATAGCCACTATGCCGCCGTGCCCGACGAGCAGCTGACCGATGCCTTCCACTACACACTGTTCCCCAACTTCGCGGTGTCGTTGTGGGCCGATGGCTTCCACTTCCTGCGGGCACGCCCTCACCCCACCGACCCGGAACAGTGCCTATTTGATAACTGGTGGTATGCCAGCCCCGCGAGCATCGCAGCGGAATTAGATGACGGGACCAGCGCAACAGAGTCCCTGACCGGGGATGGACCCGGGGACGTCGCCGTCAAATGGCTGACCTGCGGCGAGGACTCGATTGGTCCTGCAATCGAGGACGACGTTGCCGTGTTTATCACCCAGCAGCGCGGCGTGCGCTCACGAGGATTCAAAGGCGCCTATCTCTCTGGTCAGGAGAAGCGCATCAGCCGATATCATGAGCGCATCGATGACTACATCGAAGGCAAGATCTAAAAGCCCAAAGAGTAAGCAGACATGAGTGAAGCAGACGATCGCAGACAACTACAGGATGTGATGCTGTGCTACGCAGCAGCTGTTGATGATCGGGACATGTCGCGCTATCGCGCCTGCTTCGCCGATAATGTGGAAATCGTGGGCTTTGGTGACGCGATTGTGAAGGGCGCAGACACCTGGACCGCATCAGTGGAAAGCCAGCTTGAGGCTTTCTCCGCGACCCAGCATCTGATGAGCCCGCAGCTCGCAACGGTGTCAGGTGACACCGCCTCTGCCCGTACCGATGTGCAGGCGCTGCATGTATTGAAAGATGCTGACGGTGCCACATTCACCTTGTGGGCCACGTATTTGACCGACTTTGTGCGAAGCAGCGATGGCTGGAAAATTGCCCGTCACGAACTGGTGATTCGGCACACGCAGTAGACACTGTTGGGCATCAGTGGTGGTGAATACCTCACACCAAACTGCGACCGGGCGAACGGACGGTAACGTCCTGGCGCGCAAACCCCTGACTCGCTACGCCGCAGCGTTGTGCCTGATGAGCGCACCCCTCCTCCCGCTATGCGCTGAGCCCGAGGGCGCTGAAACCCGCAATCGCGTGCCGGTCGTGGTCACTGCTAATCGCAGCGCGGCCTGCGGCGAGACGATCGCGCAGAGCCCGCAAATCCCCTATGAAACAGGGCTACCTCGTACCTTTTCACTTTTGAATTGGAACGTCGAAAAGGCGCAGCACCCTGAATTAATCGATGCCTTTGCGCACCTCGCCAAACAAGCCGATCTCATTTTTATTCAGGAAGCCGTGCCGGTAGCGAAGACCGAAACGGTGATATCCGAATCGCTCTATCAAGCCTTTGTGCGCGGATATGTGCAGGATGAGATTGACACGGGCGTGCTGACACTGGCGCGTTCACCCCACACGGCTCACTGCCACTTTCTGGCCACGGAACCGTGGCTCCGAACGCCCAAAGCCACCAGCGTGACGCTGTATCCCTTGGCAAACAGCGAGAGGTCACTGCTGACCGTCAATATGCATGCGGTCAACTTTGCCTTTGGCGTTGGCGCCTACATTGATCAACTTGGCGTACTGGGTGAGGTCCTGAGCGTGCACGCCGGCCCGATCATTTTTGGTGGCGACCTCAACACCTGGAGTGAGGGTCGGCAAAGTACTCTCGATGCCTTTGCCAAAGAACACAACCTGACCGCAGTCGTATTTTCGCCGGACCACCGCACAACTCGCTTCGGACGGGCATTAGATCATTTATATGTGAGAGGCCTGTCATGGCAATCAGCTGCAGCAACACCTGTCACGACTTCAGATCACAACCCCCTGATAGCGGAGCTGGAGTACGCAGGTCCTTGAAACGTCTCCTGCCCTTCACATTGGTGGTTTTGGTCGCCGGTGTAGCGCAGGGGCAAAGCACGACTGAGACTGAAATTCGATCGCTGATAGAAGCCGTCGGCGCAAGCGGCTGTGACTTCGAGCGGAATGGCACATCGCACAGTGCAACCGAGGCGGCGGAGCATTTGACACTGAAATACCAGCGCGGCCAACGGTATGCGAATTCCGCGGAGGAATTCATTGAGCGTCTGGCGAGCAAAAGCTCCTGGACAGGTCGACCGTATCAAATGATCTGCGACGGCGAGGCACAGCCGGCCGGCGACTGGCTGAGCGCGACACTCGCGCAACTGCGGGCCCAATAAGTGCCGACGCGACGCGTGGTCTATCTGAACCAGATGGGCAGGAGTGTACCCTTAAGCATTGGCAAATCTCTGCAGATTAGACAGCGCGGCGGGCTCATCGGGCGTTAACGGATCGCATCCATTCCATAGCGCGTGGTTTGCCAACGCCGTGTCAAACCCCTCGATCAGCGCCTGAATTTGACCATCGCGGATCTTGAAGACGTGGAGATACATCTGGTCGTACTGATAGCCGGAGAGGGCCAAGCCCCTATTTTGCGCCATCGCCATCACGACATCGCCCGCGTCAGCGACGATCTGGTGTGATGCGCAAAACGTGATCTCCTCCGGATTCACGGAGCCAAATACATGGGGCAGCACCTCTTCAAAAAACCGATGGTTACCCTCATAGACGCCTGACAACACGTGATCCTGAGTCGGACAAATTAAACAGAAGCTCTCAGCAATCAAGCCTTCCAAGACCGGCACATTGGACGTTCGAACAGCCTCGTAGAACTGATCAACAATAAGACTCATCTCAATTTCCTTGTATGACGAGGGCTATGCGCACCCATCGCGAGCAGCCGGTATGCCGCCGAGCTATTCACCGGTGGCACGAAGCGACTGCACACCCCGAATCACGAAGTGTATGAACGCAATCCACAGCGTTGCGTAAGCGAGCGTGAAGCCCCACTGCCACCCAAGATATCCAAGGACCACGCCAGTGACGGGCACCATCGCCAGCCAATGGCCCGTCACCCAGGCAGAGTGCTTCCAGGAGAAGTAGACCGCACTGACCGCTGACACAATCATCAAAATGCCAAACGCATCTTGGGCCCAGGGCCGCGCATACATCAGCGCCCCGAGTATCACTGCGGAGATCCCGGCGATTGCGTGAGCGAGGGCACCAAAATCGATGCCACTACCGGGGGCCGGATCTGCAGGCGTATTACTCACGTCAAGTCTCCATCTCACCAGCGGCGCTCAGCGCCCATTTATAACTCAGGGTATCAGTCGCGGTCTCGCATTTGCTGCACCATCCACAGATCGCGCCCGGTGCAGTCCACGATCGTTTGATAGCGCGCAAATAAGGCGCCCGTCTCATCACCACCAAAGAATTCCATCATGGATTGCCCCATCGATTCGAGATCGGGAAATGATGTGACTACAAGCACATCACCCATCGTCAAATCTGCAAAAAACGGCGTCCAGATCCACGCTTCAAAGTTAGGGTTGTCCATGCCGTCGCTGAGCTTGTTGAAATCGTCGTACCAATCCTCGAGGTCTGCGAGCGTTTGCCCTTCTTTGTAATCGCAAACCCATACCTCAACCGGGACAGGCTCGTCAGCCGCCGCGGTGAAGGGCAGCATCAAAGCGGTCATTACTGCTAGAAAAAATCGTTTCATGTTATGGCTCCTTATTCCGGTGAGTGTGAATCCGTTGTCGATTTATGGGGTGAGATCGCGAATGTAGCCGAGCACATTAGGGTAATGAGTCGTGGGCGTACCGGTCGCTCTGAGCGCGGCAACGGCCTCGTTAGATACGGCTCCGTATAGCTCAACGGTAAACACATCGAGCAGAGGCGAGACTGCCTCTAAATAGGCACCGAGATCGGCGTTATTGAGATGAAAAATCAGTGCCTCACTGTTTTCGTATACCTCAGTCCAGATAAAGCCCTGCGGATCCTCCGGATCCCGGTCAAAAGTGTGTAACAGCATGCCGGGCTCACCGGCCTCCACTTTTTTATCCACCGCCGCTGACATCGCCACCACTTGCTCTGCTTGCCCCGGCAACGCGTGCAGACGCGCAATCAGAACAAAGGCGGAGGGGCCTGCAGGCAGCGGGTCCTGTGCCTGTGCCACTGAAGACGCCGCACCGATTGCCAGCGTCAGAATGAAAACCAGGTTTCTCAACATAGCGCTTCCCCCGTTAGCTTTAGTGGATCAGCTTAGACGAAACTGTGATCTTCTGCGAAACTCTATGACAGCGCTGTCACACGCCCGGCACCTAAGACGTTGAGAGATTGTCCCGTGACCAGAAGAAACCGCAGCGCCACATCAGAGGGCCGCGCAGATGAATGAGCACACGGTGGTTGAGCATTTGGGCAATTTAGGTGTCATCCTGCTGGCCGTGCTGCTCTCTACTTCCGTGCACTATCTGTTCCTGAAGCACCTGAATCAGGGCGCACGTCTTGCAAAGCGGTTTCCCTAGATTCGACTGGGCTATGGCGTGATCGTCTCGCTGGTTGCCCATTCCATTGAAGTCGGTTTGTTCGCGTTCGCATACAAGGTGTCGATTGCTTCCGGCTTCGGGGCGCTCGAGGGCAACTTTGAGGGCTCGCTTGCCGACCACCTTTGCTTCTCCTATGCGGCGTTCACCACCGTTGGTTTCGGCGATATTGTGCCGACGGGGCCTCTGAGATTGCTGGCAGGTATGGAAGCGCTCACAGGCTTCGTGCTGATCACCTGGACGGCGTCCTATCTGTACCTGGAGATGACTCGACTTTGGAAGATCCAGTCCTGAGATTTACTCGGCGGCAATCCACTCAAAGCGTGGCAACGTCCCATTCGGAGTTTCTACCGTCTCAGTAAACATCGTCAGCGGACGCACCCACAGGCCACGTTCACCGTACTCTGGCCTATAGACCACGAGAGCCTCACCCGTTTCCGAATGCTGGGCTACTCCCATCACGGTGTACTCGCCACCTTTGTAATGGCGGTATCGGCCGACTGCCAGATCGCTCATTCGGCGATCCCGCCAAAAGCCTTGATCAGGTCGGTCTGAAAGCCTGCGAGAATCTCGCAAAGGATCAGAAAATCCGCATCGGCTCGAGCCAGCGGGTTCTCAACCAGCTCGTCGTTTGCTTCACGAATGGCGTCGCTGAACTTCAGACGGCGTAGTGACAGGTCTTTGTCGACCACAGCTGCGACCCGCGCACCCCACTCAAACGCCAGCTTTTGCACCTGATGGCCCGAGGCCATGTGTGCCAACACTTCCTCGCTATCCAGCGGCACTCCTCGCACCTTGACCGAACTGCCCTCTTCACGCTGATCGGCAAAATCTGCCTCATCGCCCAATTCGATCGCTTCGGGGACGCCGCCCTGCATCAGCCACTGCGTCATCATGTGGGCAGGGGCTTTTTGAGTTTCGGGTAATACAGCAGGCAGGTTACCCAGCGCCTCGCGGAGGTGGTTGAGCACCTCTTCCGAGCGCCCAGCGCTGCTGCTATCTACCCAGATCCAGCCGGCTTGATCGGCGATGATTGCGCGGATCGTGGTGGAGCGTGAAAAAGCGCGGGGCAATAGATCCTGGGTGACCTCATCGGTGACCGCGAGCCGCTCGCGGCGGCTCACTTTGCGTCCCTGGGCCTTGGCAATTTGCGCGCAGCGCTCATTGGCCTGCTCGCGCACTACGGTCGCGGGCAGCAGTTTTTCCTCACGCTTAAGGCGCACCATCCAATAGGGCCCGGCCGCATGCACCAGTGCTGAGGCCGAGTCATCAAGCGCCGGCACCCACCCCAAGCTACTCGCCTGTGCCGGTGTGCAAGCGGAGAACGTCCGCGGCTGCAGACGGCGCTCCAACTCCTCCGCGTCAATGCCAAGCCGGCTGGGTAAGCGATAAGGTCGGAGCGCGCGGAACCACATAGAGCAATTATCCAAGGTGTCTCATGAGCGAAGGCCGCGCAGTGTATCGCAGTCTTCGCCAGCAGGTGGGACTTGGCCTAAAATCTTCCCATCCACACTGGGAGCACATCATGCGATACCTCCACACAATGATCCGCGCCGCCAATCTCGATGACACCCTAGACTTCTTTGTCGACAAGCTGGGGCTGGTGGAGGCTTATCGTTATGACAACGACGCCGGGCGCTTCACGCTGGTTTTTCTTAGCGCACCGGACGATCTGGACGCGGCCAAAGCGCGTCAGGCACCGCTGGTTGAGATCACCCACAACTGGGACCCCGAGACCTATGACGGCGGGCGGAATTTCGGGCACCTGGCATATCAGGTCGACGATATCTATGCGACCTGCCAGCAGCTGGTCGATAAAGGCGTGACGCTAAATCGCCCACCCCGAGACGGACGCATGGCGTTTATCCGCTCACCCGATGGGATCTCGATTGAGTTATTGCAATCCGGTGACGCGCTGCCGCTTCAGGAGCCGTGGCAGTCGATGGAGAACATCGGGGAATGGTAGTACCTATCGATTGAGGAAGGCCAACATCCAACGCGCCACACGATCTCCTTCGTGCTGGCGCGACTCAAAGCTCGCCATGCCTTCTGCTACCCGCTCCGCACCGATCATCTCGTGGCGGAAATTCATAATCTCGCGCGAGTACTCGGGAGTGAATTCAGGATGCCCCTGAAAGGTCAGCATGTGATCGCCCAATGTCATGCCCGCCACCTCACAATGGTCATTGGTGGCGATCTGTTGGGCACCGGGTGGCATGGCCATGACCTGATCCTGATGTGAGGCCAGCAGGCAAAATTGATCGCCATCGGCCAGATCAAACGCTGCCTCATCGACGTTGTAGCAATTCACGCCGACACCCCAGCCCTTATCTGACTTACCGACCGTTCCGCCCAATGCCTGTGCTATCAGCTGATGTCCAAAGCAGATACCAATGACCTTTCGCCGTGCGGCGTGGCACTCGCGCACAAAGCCCTCAAGCGCCCGGATCCAATCCTTGTCGTCGTAAACGCTGCTCTTGCTACCCGTAATCAAGAAGCCATCCGCCGCTTCAACGCTGTCGGGTAGCTCTCCCGCTTCGACATTCCAGGTGGTGAACGTCAGGGCGCTGTTCTCGGTCAATAACAAACGCTCGAACATGTCCGGGTATTCGCCGTAGGTGGGTACCCACTCGGGCCTGACGGAATCGGTGCGCAAGATGCCGATGTGCATTAGAGAGCTCTCCATTTCTTTCCATTCGCGAAGCATTGATCGCTGGGCACGCCACCTTACGCCAACTGACAATATTTGCCAGAGCGACTCGTGCTTTTTCAATTCGTTATCTCACGGGCACGCTTAAGAACCAACGCCCGTCCCAGACACATGCCTATCACCACCTCGGGTGTGCTTGCGGACCTTGCATGCGCCCACCGGGTTGTCTGTAATGGCGGCATGACCCCGCAAGGAGAGAGCGGCTTGAGCGACAGCCTCCGCCACATATCTGATAGGCAGGAGCCCAACGCCGTCCGCAGCCGGTCCGAAACTTGGCTGAAAACCCGGACTGTGAGGGCTACGATCATCTCGCTCGCCGTGCTAGGCATGTTTACTTTGACGGCAACGGCAGGCGCCGAAGCCACCTACCTCGGCAACCAGGCCTGCGCCGGCTGCCACGAGCAAGCCAGTGCAGATTGGACCGGCTCCCACCACGATCTGGCGATGCAAGAGTCCACGCCCGAGACGGTCCTCGGGGACTTCAACAACGCGACTTTCGATTATTTTGGCGTGACGACCACTTTTAGCCAAAAAGGGGACGCCTTTTTCATCGAGACCGATAACGCTGCGGGTAAGCTGGAAACCTACCGCGTGGAGTATGTGTTTGGGGTCGAGCCCCTACAGCAATATTTGCTGCCCCTCGGCAACGGCCGCTTGCAGGCGTTCTCGGTCGCCTGGGACACCCGGCCCAAAAGCGAGGGCGGGCAGCGGTGGTATCACCTCTACCCCGACGAGCACATTGCAGCCGGCGACCCGCTGCATTGGACGGGCGGTTTCTTTAACTGGAATACCAGCTGTGCGGAATGTCACAGCACCGACGTCGAGAAACGCTACGACCCGGTGAAAGACCAGTTCGACACCCACTACGAGCAGATCGATGTGGGCTGTGAGGCCTGCCACGGGCCCGGCAGTGAGCACGTCGCACTCGCCAATGCGGAAAGCCTGTCACCTGCCCAGACCGGCTTTGCGATGAGCCTCAAGGCGAGAGGTGCATGGGAGTGGGTTGAAGGCGCCGATATTGCGAAGCGCAGTGAACCGCTGACTTCAAACCATCAGATTGATAGCTGCGCGCGCTGCCACGCAAGGCGCGGCACCCTAGGCGAGTACCACCCGGGCAAGCCGCTGCTCGATACGCACCGCCTGGCTGTCATTGAAGAGCCACTTTACTGGCCCGATGGACAAATCCGCGACGAGGTATACGTTTACGGTTCGTTTATTCAGAGCAAGATGCATCAGGCCGGCGTGGCCTGTACCAACTGCCATAACCCGCACAGCAACCAGCTTGTGGCAGAAGGCAACGGCGTGTGTGCCCAATGCCATCTTGCCAGCACCTACAACAACCCCACACACCACCGACACCCGCTCACATCGACCGGAGCCGCCTGCGTGGACTGCCACATGCCGAGCCAGCTTTACATGGGGGTTGATTCGCGTCGCGATCACAGCATGCGCATCCCACGGCCTGATCTTTCAATGAGCACAGGGGCGCCGAATGCCTGCAACCAATGCCATACCGATCAGAGCGCGGACTGGGCCTACTCGGCCTTGGTGGATTGGGGCGTGCGATTTACAGACCTCAGGAACCACCCCGCGCGCGCGTTTCACGCAGCTGGCCGCGGGGACGTGCGCGCCACACCGGTGCTGTTAGAAACCGCTAACAATGCAGACAACACCCCCATGCTGCGCGCCTCTGCGATCACCCAGCTGGGCCGTCTTCTCCCAGAGCGGTTCATGCCCTCCCTTCCCCTGTGGTTAGAAAGTGAGGACCCGCTGATTCGCCTGGCAGCGGCAGAGGCGGCGGGACAACTCCCGCCAGAACAACGGCTCGAGCGCGTGCTGCCATTGAGCGAAGATCCGGTGCTAGCGGTGAGAATGGTGGCAGCAGAACAATTAGCGGGGCTGATGCCGCCCGCGGCCGGCGCGCCGGTGTCGGCGCCACCAGCCTTGCCCGGGCAGAAAGCGAGCGCGGAGGGGCGGCCGCAAGCAGCGGACTCACTGGATGCGCTCTTTAAAGAGTACGTTCATGTGCAGTCGCAGCACCTCGATATGCCGTCGGTGCTCACCCAGTTGAGTGGCTTCAAGCAGGCCCGCGGCGATGCCGAGGAGGCCGAAACACTGCTGATATCAGCCCTAGCGAAAAACCCTGAGGCGAGTGCCAGCCGGGTGAATCTTGCAGACCTCTACCGCACTCAAGGCAAAGAGGACGCCGCGCGGACAACCCTGGAAAACGGGATCGCGCTGAATCAAGCGGACGCGTCATTGTGGTTCAGTCTTGCGCTACTGGAGGTGCGGGAAGGCAATGGTGAAGCCGCTCTAGCGGCCTTGGAAAAAGCTGCTTCACTGGAAGAAACGCCGAGCTACTACCACTACGTTTACGCCGTGGCCCAGCACGATCAAGAACGTTCTAAAGAAGCACTGTCAACACTGAAAGCGGCAAACCGCGCCGCGCCGGGTCAGCCCAACGTGATTACAGCGCTCATGCAATACAGCCAACTAGCTGGCGATATGAAGGCGGCTCAGCGCTATCAAGCTGAGCTGCGCAACACGGTGCAGGCAGCCGGGGTGCAATAGGCAAGCGTCAGTTTGCGGGGACCAGTTGCAACGCCACCGTGACGGGAATCACCCTGCTAATGGCATTGAGACCGGCGACAGCCTGAAGCGCGGCCACGCCGCCTTCCAATCCGAACTCCGCAGCGGTCAGTAAAATGGGCTGAGTGGTCGTCGCGCTCACCCCCTGCTCCGTCAACGCAACGTTCAACTGCGCGTCTTTGGTCACGCTCTGGCCATGTAAGTCGATTTGTAGCGCCACATTCGTCGCGCCACCGCTCGACAGTGCCGCGATGGACCCGGCATCCAGCTGCGCGGTAATCACGGCTTCGGGATATAGCCCCACCTCAAACAGCATCGTCTTCATGCGCTCGTTGCGGATGCCAACGTTGGTCTCAACTGAGTCCAGCACCACCCGCACCTCAACGTCGCCGGCGTCCGTCACTGAGCCGGAAAGAGTCTCGAAATGACTGACTTCGCCAACCGTGTTGTTCTTGATTGACACAAACTGCACTTGCGAGCCGGGCCCAATCTGCCAGTCGGCAAACGCCAGCGGGGACAGCAGCGCTGACATCGCCAAAGCCACTGCAGAACGCATTTTCATCATGTGTGCTCCTGTATGTACCGACAATAAGATCGGCAAAGACTGCTCACTATACGGCGTGCTGAATATTCTGGACTCGGCCGCACCGCATCACCTGAGATAACGCCCGGGGCGGTGCCAGGTCGCCGTTTCTGCGATATCAGTGTAATGAAAAGGGACGGCGGGCAACGAGTGACTCAAATCGGCACTCGTTCAATTTGTATCATTCTGCCCGTTGGCTGAAGTGCTCAGGGCCTGCCCCGAGGCCCGGAGGTCGGGCTCTGGCCTACTCAGTGCCGGCTCTCGGTCTGATTCCCAGACGTCGGCCTGAACTCCCACGTCTAATGCTTGATACCGAGCGCCAACAGCATGGGGCGACCGTTTTTCTCTCGGACATCAGTCGCCCTAGAGCAGCCCTGCACAAAGTTATCGCTACGTCAGCTCGCGATATCGGCAAGATCCCCTTTCGCTTCGAGCCAGGTTTTGCGGTCACCCGCCCGCTTTTTCGCCAACAATAAATCGAAGGTGCTATCGGTGTCGCCGTCTTCATCGAGCACCAGCTGCACCAGACGCCGCGTGTCCGGGTCCATGGTGGTCTCGCGCAACTGCGGCGGGTTCATCTCACCCAATCCTTTGAAGCGCTGCACGGCAGGCTTGGCGCGTTTGTTCTCCGCTTCAAGGCGCTCGAGGATGCCATTCTTCTCGGATTCATCGAGGGCGTAGTAAACCTCTTTACCCACATCGATACGATAGAGCGGCGGCATGGCAACAAACACGTGCCCGGCCCGAACCAGTGGCCGGAAATGCCGCAGGAACAGAGCGCAAATCAACGTGGCGATATGCAGCCCATCGGAGTCGGCGTCGGCCAAAATACACACCTTGTGATAACGCAGCTGACTCAGGTCAGAACTGCCCGGATCGATGCCCAGCGCTACCGAAATGTTGTTGACCTCCTGTGAGGCGAGGATTTCAACGGCGTCGACCTCCCAGGTATTCAGGATCTTGCCCCTCAGCGGCAAGATCGCCTGATTCTCGCGATCGCGCGCCTGCTTGGCGGAGCCTCCCGCCGAATCACCCTCCACCAAAAATAGCTCGCCGCGCTCCGGGTCTTCGCTTGAACAATCGGCCAGCTTGCCCGGCAGTGCAGGGCCCGACGCCACTTTTTTACGCACCACTTTCTTGGCCGAACGGAGACGGCTTTGCGCGCGGTCGATGCAGAGCTCAGCGAGTCGCTCCGCGTCGGAGGTGTGCTGATTCAGCCACAGCCCGAAAGCATCTTTTGCGACCCCCGAAACAAAGCCGGCGGCCTCGCGCGAGGACAGACGCTCTTTTGTCTGGCCAGAAAACTGCGGATCCTGCAGCTTCGATGACAAAACAAAACAGCAGCGATCCCACACATCCTCTGCGGTCAGTTTGACACCGCGGGGAAGCAGATTGCGCAGCTCACAGAATTCGCGCATGGCTTCCAGCAAGCCCGAGCGCAGGCCATTGACATGCGTGCCCCCTTGCTGCGTAGGAATCAAATTCACGTAGGATTCGGCAACGACCTCGCCGCCTTCAGGCAGCCACTGGATGGCCCAGTCCACAGCCTCGGTCTCTCCCTCGAAATGCGACCTGAAAGGCGTCTCGGGGATCACCGGAAAATCGATGGTGGCGTCGGCGAGATAGTCGGAAATGCCGTCCTCGTAGTGCCATTCGGTTTTCTCTTTCTTTTTCTCGTCCGTGAGGGTGACCTTGAGACCCGGACACAGAACCGCCTTGGCGCGCAATGCGTGGCTTAACTTGGGCAAAGAGAAGTTGGCCGAATCAAAGTACTGTGGATCAGGCTTGAACCGGATACCCGTGCCCGTATTGCGCTTGCCACAGCTGCCGGTCACTTTCAGGTCGGCAGTCTTATCGCCCCCCGAGAAGGCCATGGTGTGGACGTCGCCATCGCGACGAATAGTGACTTCCAACAGCTCCGACAGGGCATTCACCACCGACACGCCGACGCCGTGCAGGCCGCCGCTGAACTGATAGCTCTTGTCCGAGAACTTCCCGCCCGCGTGAAGGGTAGACAGGATCACCTCTACGCCGGGTAGTTTTTGTTCGGGATGCAAGTCAACAGGCATGCCGCGTCCATCGTCTGTCACGCTAAGCGCGCCATCGGCATGGAGCACAACGTCGATCTGACTACAGTGCCCGGCGAGGGCCTCATCGACGGAGTTGTCGATCACCTCCTGCGCCAAATGATTAGGGCGGGTGGTGTCGGTATACATACCGGGACGCTTGCGAACAGGCTCCAGTCCAGTGAGAACCTCAATGGCGTCGGCGTTATATTTCGTCATGCTTTTTCAGAACTTCCAATCTATCGATGCGAGCCGGCGCACCGCTTATCTTTCCATACTGAGCCAATGCTCACGTTATGCGAGCTTACACGCAAAGGGCCTAGGCATAACCCGGTGAGTTCAGATCAACACTGAACATTTCGTCGGTCACACGGTGCACCGCGGTCTCCCAGGATCCATCCGCGTGCAGCGTCAGTTCCCGGCATCCGGGCGCCAGCGCGTCTAACTGAAACTCCGCTGACATCGGCGCGAATTGTACGCAGGTTGAGGGCGACGTCAGGCACTGCACGCCCCGATGCACCTGCGCGGAGTCCTGATGCACATGCCCTGACACCACGACCGCTCGCTCCCCCAAAACCGCGAGAACCTCCAGCGCCTCCGCAGCGTTTTGCACGCCGATTTCGTCAAGCCATTTTGAGCCCACCGGCAGCAAAGGGTGATGGGTTGCGACCAGCAAAGGCCGCCCCGAAGTCTCAGCCTGCGCGACGGCGTTGCGCAAAGCGTGCACTTCAACCTCGTCCAGATGCCCAGCCACAGCGCCGGCATGCTGGGTATTCAGCATCAAAACATCCCAGTGCGGCAGATGAAGACTGCGCTGGAAGTAATGAGACAGGGCATGCCCCTCGGACCACACCGCATCGTGGTTCCCGGGCAACCAGAAACTGGGAACACCCAGGGCTGAAACCACCTGATCGAGTCGTTGATAAGCTGACTCCGCCTCATCACCCGCAAGGTCCCCGGTGAGTAACAGCGCGTCGATTGGTGCGAGAGATGCCACCAATCGGCACACTGCAGCCAAAGAGGCATCTGTATCGAGCCCGAGAAGAGTGCCGCCCGATGACGCCATGAGGTGTGTATCGGACAACTGAACGATGCGCGCGGCATCGGCCGTGTCGAGACGCATCGCCCCCGCCAGCGCGTTCATGGTCAACGCGGTTCGGTGCCCTGTAGGGGCGCATCCGTGGAGCGACCATTATTGAGGCAAAACTCCATAAGCTCTGCAGCGAAGCGGTTCTGCTGAAACTTCTCGTCTCGCTGCAACATCTCCGGATTCGGGTACCGGTAACGCGCCTCAAAGCGTCTTGATGTTTTGCAATGCACGACTTCCGCCATACGGGCGTCGTGATACAAACGCAGATCCAGGGCGCTTGCTGAGCCCGGCTGGACAATCGCACCTTGATAGCGAAGCCGCATGTCCGTGGTATAGCGATCGCGGGCTGTGACTTCGAGCTCAATCTGCGCGTCTCCAGCCTCAAAAGCGCAGCGTGTTTGTTGTTCGTAACCAGGAAAGAGCCGCATCAGCCGGTGGTAGTTCGCTTCACACTGGGCGTGCAGGTCCGACAGGTCTATGTGATAGCCCTTCCGGAGGCGGCGCGATGCACCGGGATGCTGAATGCGGTCTGACATGGGACTAAGTGTAGCAAGCCGCTCCACTGCGAGGACTGCCAAATGTTGTCGGTTTTGGTGCCGCCAAAAGGACTGGCAGAGTGGTAGACTCGCCGTCCGGAAATAACGCAGAACCTGACGCTATGCCTACACTGCATCGTCCCATCGGCACTTTATTCACAAGAGTCACCACATCCGCGACAGTCACCGCCAAAATCGCCACCGCACTTGCCGCTGGATTGCTGGCAACCACCTCACAAGCTGAGACGCTGGTCGACATCTACGAGTTGGCGCTTGAGAACGACGCTCAGCTGAAAGCTCAGATTGCGCAATACAACGCCGACATCGAATTGGAAAAACTGGCGCTGGCGCCGCTACTTCCTCAAGCCCGGGCGGGATACTCCTATGCCGATTCTGAAAACGACTCCACCCGACCCAACTTGGTATTCGTGGACAACCCTGTACCCGGCCAACCCCTGTTCGACGAGGTTGATGTGACATCAGTCACCGAGACGGAGACAGACGGCTACGACGTGAGCCTGTCGCAAACGCTGTTTGACTTATCTGCCTGGTTCGGCTGGAAGGCCGGCAAGGAAACCTCGCGACGAGCAGAAGCGGACCTTTCCGCGGCACAACAGGATCTGATTGTCAGGGTGGTACAGGCCTACTTTGGTGTGCTCCGCGCGCAAGACAACCTGCGAGCCTCCCAGGCACAAGAACGTGCTTTTGAACGCCAACTCGAGCAAACACGACAGCGGTTCGAAGTCGGCTTAATCGCTATAACGGACGTGTATGAAGCCGAGGCGGCGCGCGATTTGGCGCAGGTGACGCGTATCGTGGATGAAAATAATGTTGCGGTCGCAAAAGAAAATCTGTCTGTCTTGACGGGTCAGGCGCCGGGGGCACTCTTTGTGCTGGGCGAAGAATTTGACCCGCAAACCCCCCAGCCAGCCGATCGCGCAGAGTGGGTCGATTTCGCCATGGCAAACAACTACCGCCTCGCCGCCGCACGATTCGCCGAAGAGGCTGCACGGCAAAATGCCACCTCTTCACGAATGGGCCACGCGCCCACCGTCACGGCCAGTTACCGTTATCAAGATAGCGAAACCACTGGCACCACCTTTCAGGATTCGAACAGCGATTTCGTTTTCCAGCCAAATTCCGAGCAAACCAACGAGACCTGGCAGATCCGCTTTGATCTCCCGCTATCGTCGGGCGGCGCCATCAGTGCAAGCCGACGGCGCGCTGCAGAGCAATTCAACGCCGCACGGGAATCGCGCATTAATCTGACGCGTACTACCGTGACACAAGCGCGATCACTTCACATGACCGTGGTGTCCGATGTGTCACGGGTCATGGCGCGGAAGCAGTCGATCGTCTCTAGCCAAAGCGCCCTCGATGCCACGCAGGCAGGCTATGAGGTGGGCACGCGGAATATTGTTGATGTGCTCAACGCCCAAAATAAGTTGTTCGCTGCGCAGCGTGACTATGCCAACAGCCGCTATGACTTCGTCATCAACTCCCTGCGTCTGAAGGAAGTCGCCGGCACGCTGTCTCCGGAAGACATCGCGCGACTGGAAGGCTTCTTGTTGCCACCTGCCGCACCCACCGCTTCGGCCGCTGAGTAACATCTGGCACCACGCGACACCGCCCGCTGTGTCCGAGCCTACCTCTCACCCACCCGCTCAAGCCCCTGATGAATCAGTCCGGGGCTTTTTGCCGGATCATGAAGGTCGGCAACTCTATGACTGGGCCGTCGCTGCAGCGAGACTTGGCCCCGTGCTGGAAATTGGCAGTTACTGCGGGCGCTCAACGCTGTGGCTGGCGCAGGCGGCCCAGCTACATGGCACCGTTGTATACGCGATCGATCATCATCGGGGGTCAGAGGAGCATCAGCCCGGCGAGAGTCATCATGATCCTGCCTTGGTCGACGCGACTGGTCAGGTCGATACATTTACCGAGTTCAGACGCAATCTGGCTGAAGCCGGACTAGAAGAAGCCGTGGTGCCGATTGTTGCGAGCAGTGGCCAACTTGCACCGCACTGGCAGACAGGTTTGGGCATGGTGTTCATTGATGGTGGCCACAGCCTGGAGGCGGCGCTCACGGACTACCGCGCCTGGGCACCCCACATTCGCCCCGGCGGCATACTCGCCATCCATGATGTCTTCTCGGACCCCGCCATGGGGGGATTGGCGCCCTTCACGATTTGGCAGTTAGCTTCTCAATCGGGGCTGTTCGAACCTCTCGGCAGCGTAGATAGCCTAAGAGGCCTCACTCGCATCGCTCCATAGTGGTGTGTCCGGCGCCGCTGGCAGATGTAACGAGCGGATATGCGCAGAGATGATTCACAGAGTGACAGCGCGCCCAGCTCGGCTGCTGACCCCACCTGCCCGGCACCTATCGACCTATGTCCTCATGGTCTGCGCGCAGAAAATGGCCTTCGCGCACCCTGACAGCCTCGCGATGGGTCAGGCTTGGAGGGCGGTTTTAAGAAAGAGCGAACTGGCCGCGGTGTGCTCTGCGAGCGCGTCAGCCGCGAGTAACACAGCCCCGGCAGTCCAAGTTGGCTTCTCCAGCGGCCAGAGCACCTGCTCGGCGAACTGGTAACCCGTCCACCAGCCGCCGTCGGTATCACGCCACTGCGCCAACCAGCCAAAGAGCGCGATGGCCTGGTCTCGCTGGCCTGCGGCGAGCAAAGCCAAGGTGAGCTCACAGGACTCCGCTACCGTTGCCCAGGGTTGATGATTCTCGCACCGACAACCGATACCCGGCTCAATAAATTCGTCCCAGCGTTTTGCCAGCCGCTCACGCGCCGCCTCTCCCGTCACCCAGCCCGCAAGAATCGGATAAAACCAGTCCATTGCATAACGGGACTTGCTCTCCCAAGTGCGGTCGAAACGCTCGGGATAGTGCCTCAAGGCCTCACCCAAGCGGGCGCGGGCAGACCGCCAAGATGAAGTGTGTTGGCCAAGCATTTCGGCAATCAATATGGCGCACTCGAGCGATTTATAGATCGAACTGCAGCCTGTGACCAGCGCATCCCCCAGAGGCGCACCCGTTGGATCCACCGCCCAGTCAATCTCTCCCTCGGCGCTCTGGTACTGCAAAACGAAATCAATGGCCCGCTGAACAGCGGGAAAAAGGGTTCGCAAGAAGGCCTCATCGCCAGTGATCAAAAAATGCTGCCAAACGCCCGTGGCGATGTAGGCCACATAATTCGTTTCGCGGCGCTCGACTGACGCATCGGGCTGTCCGTCGCGATAACATGCCCACCAGCTACCATCTTCAAGTTGCTGGTCAGCGAGCCAGTGGTAGGCACGCTCAGCGGCATCCCATTCACCCGCAATACTGAGACCCATCGCCGCCTCTGTGTGATCCCACGGATCGGTATGACTGCCCTCAAACCAGGGGATTTCCCCCGATGGCCGCTGCGTGTTGAGTAGAAACTCGACGGTGGGTCGCAACCACTGCGCAGGGAAGACGCCAGGAGTGAGAAACGGCGCATTCATGCGATAGCACCTTGCGATGCCACATCGGCAGGCAGTGGCTTGACAAAATAAAGCACAATGCTTTTGCCTAAAATCGGGTTGAGCAACTGATCAAATAAGCGGGTTAACCACGGACGACGCATCAGATCCCAGACCAACAGTTTGTGATAGGCGCGCACTACCCAGGGTTCCCGGTCCCGCTGCCAAAACAAGCACTTCAACCACCAGTAAGGCGCATGCAACGCGTGGGCACTGCCGCCACCATCGTAGGCGAAACCACGCTGTTCAATCTCGCGCCGTAAATGGGTCGAGTCAAAGATGCGGATATGACCTCCAGGCGTCGTGCGATAGCCCTCGCTGAGTTTCCAGCATATCCACTCTGGCCATTGTCTCGGCACGCTCACACACAGGCGCCCTCCCGGCCTGAGCACGCGCATCGCTTCCTCAAGTACGCAAAGATAGTTGGGAATGTGCTCCAAAATTTCACTGGCGATTACCACGTCAATCGTATTGTCTGCCATGGGGAGTGCCGTCGCATCGCCCGCCGCAAACCCCACCACGCCGCCGGGCGCATGGGGCTGCATATCCGCAACGCGTCCGCTCGCAGTGGCAAGGTCACGCTCAGACAAATCAACACCGATCGAGAGGACACCGTCCAACAGGTAAGCGGCCAATGTGTGCCGCCCCTCACCACAGCCCACATCCAGACAGATCTGGCCCGGTGCAATGGCGAGCTTATCTAGATCGACCGTCAACATCCGGCAATGCTCTTGCGATACAGGTCGACCATTTGACGCGCACAGACCGACCAGCAGAAGTGCTGGCGCACGCGCTCGAGACCCCTTTGCGCCAGCTCGTTAGCCAGTTCAGCGTCACTCAATACGCGATCAATCGCGTCGGCAAGTGCGGTGCTATCACCAGCGGGCACCTGCAAGCCTCCTTCTCCAACGACCTCACTGAGTGCGCCGCCATCGGTCGACACGAGGGGAATACCGGCTGCCATGGCCTCGACCGCTGGCAACCCAAACCCTTCGTAGAGAGACGGCACAACTGCCACCGCACTCTCGGCATACAGTCGGTTAATGTCCTCGTGACTCGCGTTAGCCACAAAGCGAATCCGATCCTGAAGGCCAAGGCGTTCGATGAGCGCCTCGGTGTCACCGCCGGGTTTGGGCCGGGCAATCAACACCAGCTCGCAAGACGCGTCTGCGTCAGCCAATCTCTTGAACGCCTGAAGCAAAATTGGCAGCCCTTTCAACGGCGCGTCTGCAGAGGCTGTCGCCATAAGCCGTCGCGGTCGACGTGAAAGCCCTCGAAGGGGTTTAAAGAGGCTGGTATCCACCCCATTCGGGACGACCGTGATCGCATTGGGCATCACACCAAAGTCGGTGGTGATGTCGGCAGCGGACAGCTGCGACACGGTCACGATGTGATTCAACTGGGACGCCACGTGCGCCTGCATCGATAAAAACCGGTGCCAGCGGTGAATCAATAGTCGCCACCACCAACGCGGCTCCTCCGAGAGCGCGACGCGACGGTCGCGCGTGATCGGGTGGTGAATGGTGGTCACGACGGGCATGCCAGATCGCTGGATATCCAGTATGCCGTCAGCCAGTGTCTGATTGTCATGCACCACATCAAACTCATCGGCATGGGCGAGCAGCCAGTCGCGAGCCCGCTCGCCGAAGGTCCACGGTTCGGCAAATCCACCCGTCAGCTTACTCATCCACTCGCGACGCTCCAGCGGGTCGCGCAATTCAGATAGCGGCACCACCATGGACTCGCGCGCGTAGAGGTCAAGACTGGGCAATTTGACCAGTGTCACGCCGTCAACAAGCTGGGGGTAAGGCGGACCCGAGATGACGGTCACCCGATGTCCCAGTGCGGTGAGCGCCTGGCTGAGATACCGGAGGTAGACGCCCTGGCCACCTGAAAATGGCGCTGAGCGGTAACCCAGTAGCGCGATGCGCAACGGTTGCTGACAGGCAATATCCGGGCTGGCTGAGCTCATCTCAGACGGTTGTAAGCGTGCGTTGATAGGGCGCTCCAAACGGGAAAATCTTATGGCAGTCGCCGTGCCACAATAATGGCGCCATGCGGCAAAGTACAGCGGCGGTCAGTCTAGCGGTGCCTCGCCAACTCTGCCAACGGGCTGTAAACTCCTCGCCCCTTGGGTCGATCCTGCGCTATGACAGACAAAACACCTTATAAAGGCATCATCCTCGCAGGCGGGTCCGGGACACGCCTGCACCCGCTTACGACGACGGTCAGTAAGCAACTGATGCCTGTCTATGACAAGCCGATGATCTATTACCCACTCGCCACGTTGATGCAGTCGGGTATACGAGACATTCTGGTGATCACCACGCCGCGGGATCAAATCGCCTACGCAGATCTCCTGGGAGACGGGAGCCAGTGGGGTATTCAGATCCAGTACACGATTCAACACAGCCCCGACGGTCTCGCTCAAGCTTTCTTACTGGGCGAGGACTTCATAGGCCAAAGCCCCGTGTGCCTGGTGCTCGGTGACAATATTTTTTACGGCGCTGGGCTCACGGCGAAGCTCCGCCGGGCGGCACAACGCACCGATGGCGCCTCCGTGTTTGCTTATTACGTTCAGGATCCGGAGCGTTACGGCGTAGTCGAGTTCGATGGTGATGGTCGAGCGGTCGGCATTGAAGAAAAACCCGAACAACCACGATCCCATTACGCGGTGACCGGCCTTTATTTTTACGACAACGACGTCATTTCAGTGGCCAGGGGTATCTCGCCCTCCTCCCGCGGCGAACTCGAAATCACCGACGTCAATCGCCACTATCTGGAGAACGGCACGCTGCAGGTTGAGGTCATGGGACAGGGCACGGCATGGCTCGATACCGGCACTCACCAATCCTTGTTGGACGCCGGAAACTTCATTCGCGTCATCGAAGAACGGCAGGGCCTCAAGGTCGCCTGCCTGGAGGAGATTGCATACCGCCTGGGCTACATCGACGCGGAACAGGTACTCACCCTGGCGGCACCACTCGTGAAAAGTGGTTACGGCGCGTATTTGGAAGCCATGGTGAGCGACGGCGGCCCGATTTTTGATGAAGGCTGAAGCGACCTCTCTATCGGGCGTGACGCTCATCTCTCCCGCGGTACACGGCGACGAGCGCGGTTTTTTTCTGGAAACCTGGCACGCAGAACGCTACGCCGATATCGGCATCACGCTTCCCTTTGTGCAGGACAACCACAGCCGCTCGGCCCATGGCATTCTTCGCGGACTGCACCTACAAACCGAGCGACCACAGGGCAAACTGGTGCGCGTGACCTTCGGCGCAGTGTTTGATGTGGTGGTAGATTGCCGGGCGGACTCCCCCAGCTGTGGCCAATGGTATGGCGTCACGTTGACGGCCGAGGGGCAAGAGCAACTATGGGTACCCCCGGGCTGCGCCCACGGCTTTTTTGTGCTGACGGAGTCGGCAGACTTCCTCTACAAGTGCACCGACTACTACCATCCAGAGAGCGAGCTGTCGCTGGCTTGGGACGACCCGACTATCGGTGTGCAATGGCCAATCCCCGAAGGCACCACACCCCGCCTGTCAGTCAAGGACCAGGCTGGCGTATCGTGGGAAAACTGCCCGCTGTACACCGGGCTGACGTAAAGCGCGCTATGGCGCTCACCACTTGCGGGACCCTTAACGGGCTGTCGCCGCCTGCTCAAGCAAGGGCCGCCACCATGGCTCGTTGGCCAAGTACCAGTCCACCGTCTTGGCGAGCCCCGTCTCAAAGGTTTCGTCGGGCAAAAAGCCGAGCTCTCGCTCGATCTTCGATGCATCAATGGCGTATCGCCAGTCGTGTCCAGCCCGGTCGGTGACAAATTCAATCAGCGAATCACTGGGGTTGCCCTTCGCCTGCGGCGCCTTAGGAAACCGGGCGGTCAATTCCGGTGTCTTCGCAAAGCGCTCATCCATCACACGGCACAACAGGTTGACGATATCGAGATTCGCCCATTCATTATGGCCACCAATGTTGTACACCTCACCCGGTTTTCCTGACTCCAAAATACTGGCGATGCCTCGCGCGTGATCCTCAACGTACAGCCAATCACGGATATTGCTGCCGTCTCCGTATACGGGAATCGCACCCCCGTCCAAAATCCGCGTGAGGCAGAGCGGGATCAATTTCTCGGGAAAATGAAAAGGCCCATAGTTATTGGAGCAATTACTGGTCGTGACCTGAAGACCGTAAGTGTGCTGATAGGCACGCACCAGATGATCACTTGCGGCCTTGCTGGCTGAGTAAGGCGAGTTCGGCTCGTAACGTGTCGTTTCCGTAAAGGCGGGATCGCCGCCATCCAGTGAGCCGTACACCTCGTCAGTCGAGACATGGTGGAAACGGTGGTCACGGCCGGAGCCCGCCAGCCAAGCCTGCCGGGCAGCCGCTAGCAGCGTATGCGTGCCTTCGATGTTAGTGCGAATAAACGCATCAGGGCCCGTAATTGAACGGTCCACGTGGCTCTCCGCTGCGAAATGCACAATGGTGTCAACCGAGTGCTCAGACATCGCTTTGGCAACCAGCGATGCATCGCAAATATCTCCGGCAATAAAAGCAATCCGCCCGCTTTCCTCGAGTGGTGTCAGACTGGAGCGATTACCCGCGTAAGTCAGCGCATCCACTACGACAAGGCGATCCTCCGGGTGGCGATTCGCCCAGTGGTAGACAAAGTTCGCACCAATAAACCCCGCACCACCGGTGATCATCAGCGATTGCGTCATGCCCTCTGCTCCTGATCGTGTTGCACCGACCGTAGCACGTCACGCAGGGCATCGCGCCAGGGTTGCTGTGACACGCCCAGCGCCAGACAGGTCCCACTGGCATCGAGCACGCTATACGCCGGCCGCTGTGCTTTAGTCGGAAATGCCTCGCTGCCAATCGGCTCGACAACCACTGGCCGCGACAATAAACCCAGCTTCAACGACTCGTCGCGAATGGCACAGGCGAAGTCAAACCAGCTGATCGCGCCCGCATCAGACCAATGGAATATTCCAGTCGTATCGTGATGGAGGGCGAATGCCCAGCAAATCTCAGCGAGACTACGCGTCGAGGTAGGCGAACCAATTTGGTCACTGACAACCTTTACCTCTCCGCGATCACGCATAAGGCGCAGCATTGTTAAGACAAAATTGCGGCCACTCGGTGCGTAAACCCAACTTGTCCTCAATACGACACACTCCGTGCCGCGCTCGAGCACAGCCTGCTCCCCCTGCCACTTTGTCTGGCCATAAACACCAAGCGGCGACGGTTGCGCCTCTGGGGCGTAAGGCTTGTGCCCCTTTCCGTCAAAAACGAAGTCCGTGGAAATGTGCACCAGACGAGCCTGATGCTGCGCGCATAGATCGGCGATCAGCGCTGGCGCGTCGGCGTTGGCCGCGCGCGCTGCATCAGCGTCTTCCTCAGCTTGATCTACTGCAGTGTACGCAGCGGCATTAATCACCACCTGCGGGCGTAAGTCGCCCATTACCCGCTTAAGTGCCGCCGGGTCTGCGATATCACACTCTGACCGCGCCAATCCATGAGCGGACACATTTGGGGGCGCAACGTTCATGCACATTTGGCCGAGTTGCCCGCCAGCACCGAAAACAAGCGCGCGAACGTCGCTCACACATGCGCCTCAAGCCACGATACGTAGCGAGCGATAACTTCCTCTGCTTCAGGCTCATGAAAAATTTCATGATAGAGGCCAGGCCAAAAGTCGAGGGCTTTATCCGTGGAGGAGAGCCCCTGATAAAACATTTTCGACCCCTCCGGCGCAGCCATCACATCGGCATCGCCGTGAGCAATGTAGACGGGCAGTGTCAGCTCACCCGCTCGGCTGATGGCGACCGCCATCGCATCCAATATTTCGAGCCCAAGCGAGGTCGTGATTTTCCCGCCAAAGACCAACGGGTCAGCAATATAGTCAGCGACCACCGCCGGGTCTCGGCTGACCTCCTGCGCATTGAGCGCGAGCATGCCCATCTTGGGCAGGAGCCGCCGCAGCATCCGGCCTATCCATACAGTCAGGGGTGATACCGGGTTGTCTGCGGTGAAGGCAGGCCCCGAGAACATAGCACCCCGATAGGCACCCTGAGATTCCAGTAATAGGTGGGCACTGATCAGCCCACCCATGCTGTGTCCCAGCAGGAACACCGGTTTACCGGGGTACCAGCCATCAATGTGTGCTCTCAACGCAGTCAGCGGTGCCAAGTACTCATCGAAGCGGTCGAGGTGGCAGCGCAACCCAGGCGAGGCGCCATGGCCGATGTGGTCGGGGCCTACTACCGCTACGCCCCGTGCATTGAATCGGGCCGCTACGCGCTCATATCGGCCCGAGTGTTCGGCCAGGCCGTGAGCTAGTAGCACGCAGGCCTTCGGGTTTTCGACTGGCCAGTGCCGATACTGAATGCCGCTGGAGAGACTTTCCATGTGGTGGTCCTCAGATTCGTCTAGAGGTCATTACGCAAGCGGGAGTCGGAACATTCTTGTCGTGTCCAAGTAAAGGCCTTTCGAAGCCCGTGAGGCTTCTCCGGCCAGCACTACCCGCACCATGGCTGATCAATAGGCCTCTAATACCGATTGACTCTGCCACGCTGCTCATCGCAAGCGATGAAGCATATCAAGCAGAGTTTAATCCGCTACCGGCGCCAACCACTCGGCGTAATCAGGCTGCCCGCCACGCACGGCCTCAAAGTAGATGCTTTGCAGTTTCTCTGTAATCGGACCCCTAACGCCGTTACCGATCGCCCTGTTATCGAGCTCCCGTATCGGGACGACCTCCGCCGCGGTGCCGGTAAAAAATGCCTCATCAGCGATATAGACCTCATCTCGGGTAATGCGCTTCTCTTTTACGGTCAGACCCTGATCCGCTGCGATGCGCAATATGCTGTCTCGCGTAATGCCCTCGAGACATGAGGTCAGCTCTGGCGTGTACAGCACACCGTCACGAACAAGGAAAAAGTTCTCGCCACTGCCTTCTGCCACATAGCCCTCGTTGTCGAGCAACAACGCCTCCTCAAAGCCCGCATCCATCGCCTCGCGAAGCGCCAGTATCGAATTAATGTAATTCCCGTTGGCCTTGGCTTTACACATCGTGATGTTGACATGGTGACGGGTGTAACTGGAGGTGGCGATACGAATGCCGCGATCCCTTGCCTCGGGATCCATGTAGGAAGGCCATGCCCAAGACGCCACCATGACATGGGTTTTCAGATTGTCAGCACGGAGCCCCATACCCTCGGATCCAAGAAAACACATGGGTCGAATGTAGGCTTCATCAAGGCCGTTCGCCCTGACAACTTCACGCTGCGCTTCATTCAGCGTCTGCTTATCAAAAGGCATATCCATGCGCAGAATGTGCGCAGAGCGGAACAACCGGTCGGTATGCTCGTTCAATCGGAAAATCGCTGTGCCGTCGGGGGTTTTATAGGCGCGCACTCCCTCAAAGCAGCCCAGGCCATAGTGAAAGGTATGTGTCAGCACATGCACCCGCGCATCCTGCCAAGGCACCATTTCGCCATCGAGCCAGATGTGGCCAGTTAGTTGTGAGAGATCCATATTGCTTCCTTTATGTCTTCACCGGCGCCCTCGCCAGAGGGCCCATGTGTTCCGCGCAGGGTGCGAATTCTAACCCGACTGACGCCCCGGGAATAATGATTCCGTGAGCAATAACCCTGCTTCTATGTACCCGGACAGGTCAGGGCTCCGGCTTTGGGAGAGGCCCTCAGCATGCCAAGCGTGGCGTAACACCCCAACATGACGGCTCTACACACGAGGTGATGAACACGCCCAACGCCACCAACACCACCTGATTCTGGCATCAGCCATCATCACAATTACGGGACGGACTCGCTGTCCACAATACCGCCGGATTCGCGCTTCAGATCAAAGCACCCGGTGTTGGGATGAGGTTGATTCCGCTCAGCGCGCATCGTTGGGCGCAAACGCACAGCGCCGATTCCCCGCAGCCTCGAATGCGAGTCTCTAGAAAAACATACCGCAGCGACGCGATCAGCCATCGCTGAAGTCGCTTGCCAGCGAGTTTCTTTCTGGGCAAAGCAGATAACATTGGCACCCGACTACCTCGCCTCACTCCGCGATGAGGCGGGCCTGTCAACTGCGATCCCCCTGTAAGTTGGCGCTAACGGCCCGCGGTAGCGCGACTTTTCCCCTTTCTTGAGGTGTAGCGACTCGGGTAGGATGCCGCCTCCCTAAATTACTGACGCCTCACGGTAGGGTCTCGGACCCACGCCGACACACCATGATGAACACCGAAGATCACATCCACTGGTTTCGCCACACGGGCCCCTATATCAAGGCGCACCGTGGACGGACTTTCGTGGTGTATCTGGGAAATGGTGTGCTCGAATCACCGAACCTGACAACCTTGGTGCACGACCTGGCCTTGCTGCATTCTCTTGGGGTCCGGCTGGTGCTGGTTCATGCGACGCGAGAAGCGATCGATTCAGCGCTACCTTCTGATCACCCCGTAGTATTCAAAAACGGTATCCGCGTCACTGACGACCTGACTTTGGCCGCCGCCAGCGATGTGGCCGCCAGACAGCGGGTACAGCTGGAGCGATTGCTGTCTATGGGTTTGCCCAATACCCCGCTAAAAGACGCGCACATTCGCGTGATGGCAGGAAACGTCCTGACGGCCAGGCCGATTGGCATTCGCGGGGGCGTTGATTACCTGCACAGCGGCACCGTGCGAAAGATTGACGCAGAGGGCGTGCAGGCGATCTTGAATAACGACGCTATCGCACTGATCTCGCCACTGGGTTACTCCCCCGCCGGCGAACTGTTCAGCGTCAGCGCAAGCGATGCAGCCGAAGCCGTTGCGGTCGCAATTGGCGCCGACAAACTGATTTTCCTCGACCGACATGCGGGGCTTGAAGACCAGGACGGCAACCTGATCAGACAGTGCACCAGTGCGTCAGCGCAAAACCTCTCCGTTCTGGATGCGGAGCAGCAACGACTCCTGGATGCCGCATGCCGGGCCTGCTCACGCGGCGTCACCCGCAGCCACCTGCTGAACTTCCACCACGAGGGCGCCTTGCTCGAGGAGCTTTTTACCCACGACGGCTCAGGTACCCTGATTGCACAGGACCCTTACGAGCAAGCGCGAAAAGCCGGGATCGACGACATTGCGAGCATCATGGAACTCATCCGCCCGCTAGAGGAAAGCGGCGCTCTGGTCAGACGATCTCGAGAGCGTCTCGAGGAGGAGATCCATCACTTCTCCATCCTCGAGCGGGACGGGCGTGTGATCGCGTGTGCTGCCCTCTACCCCTTTACCGAAACCGGTGCCGGAGAAATCGCCTGTGTGGCCACACACCCGGATTACCGAGGCGAAGGCCGGGCGCAACAGCTGCTTAACGAGTTGATAGACGAAGCGTCTCGGCTATCATTAACTGAGGTTTTTGTGCTGACAACGCAAAGCACGCACTGGTTTCTTGAGCAGGGATTTGAACCTGCTACGCCGGACCTTCTACCTGTTGAAAAACAGCAGCTGTATAACTGGCAGCGCAATGCGGCAGTATTGAAGCGCGCTGTTTAACCCCATCAGGGCGCCAGTGTTAAGCTAGCCGCCCTTTACCTGAGCACTCTTGGAGAGTTCGATGCCGCAATATCGTTCCCGCACCTCTACCGCAGGCCGCAATATGGCAGGTGCGCGCGCGCTATGGCGAGCCACCGGCATGCAAGATGAGGATTTCGAAAAGCCCATCATCGCAGTCGTGAACTCCTTCACGCAATTTGTGCCAGGCCACGTTCACCTGAAAGACCTCGGTCAGCTGGTCGCAAGAGAGATCGAGGCTGCAGGCGGCGTCGCCAAAGAATTTAATACGATCGCAGTGGACGACGGCATCGCCATGGGCCATGACGGCATGCTGTACAGCCTGCCTTCCAGGGATCTGATTGCCGACTCGGTGGAGTACATGGTCAACGCGCACTGCGCAGACGCGATGGTGTGTATCTCCAACTGCGACAAGATCACACCCGGGATGCTCAATGCCGCAATGCGCCTCAACATCCCCGTCGTATTTGTGTCGGGTGGCCCCATGGAAGCTGGCAAAACCGCACTGTCCGAACACAAGCTCGACCTCGTCGACGCAATGGTGATCGCCGCAGACTCGAGCGCGGATGATGCAACGGTGGAAGCCTACGAGCGCTCTGCCTGCCCTACCTGTGGATCCTGCTCGGGCATGTTCACGGCGAACTCCATGAATTGCCTGACCGAAGCGCTGGGCCTCAGCCTGCCGGGCAACGGCTCACTCCTGGCGACGCACGCGGATCGAGAGCAGCTGTTCCTGCGGGCAGGCCGCCTGATTGTGGATCTGGCTCGACGCTGGTACGAGCAAGATGATGCCACTGCGCTGCCCCGCTCTATCGCCAGTCATCGGGCGTTTGAAAATGCCATGAGCCTCGATATCGCAATGGGTGGATCCACCAACACGATCCTGCATTTGTTGGCCGCGGCACAAGAGGCCGGTGTCGACTTCGATATGGCAGCCATAGACAAGCTGTCACGCAAGATCCCACAGCTATGCAAGGTGGCACCCAGCACGCCGCTCTACCACATGGAAGACGTACACCGTGCGGGCGGTGTGATGGCCATCCTCGGTGAGCTGGCGCGAGGCGATTTGCTCCATCTAGACTGCCCGACCGTGCACAGTGCAAGTCTCGGTGACGCACTGGCCCACTGGGACATTATGCAAACCGACGCGGAAGAGGTTCACACACTCTATGCCGCGGGTCCCGCGGGCATTCCGACGCAGCAGGCATTTAGCCAGAACCTACGCTGGCCCAGTCTTGATACTGATCGCGCAGGCGGCTGTGTGCGAGAAATGGCGCATGCCTACTCCCAAGAGGGTGGGCTGGCAGTGCTGTTTGGCAACATCGCTGAGCAAGGCTGTGTAGTAAAAACCGCGGGGGTCGACGAGGAGTCATTGCGCTTCACCGGCCCCGCCCATATTTGCGAAAGTCAGGAAGCCGCTGTTGCCGACATCCTCGAGGACCGCGTCAAAGCCGGAGACGTCGTAGTGGTTCGCTATGAAGGTCCCCGCGGCGGACCCGGCATGCAGGAGATGCTCTATCCAACCAGTTACCTGAAATCCAAGGGTCTGGGAAAAGCCTGTGCTCTGATTACCGATGGTCGATTTTCCGGTGGGACCTCTGGCTTGTCGATCGGCCACGTCTCCCCGGAGGCGGCGGGCGGCGGCGCGATTGCCCTCATCGAGCCCGGTGACCTGATCGAAATCAATATCCCCGAAAGAACCATTAACGTGAAGGTCGATAACGCAACGCTGGCTGAGCGTCGTGCTAACATGGATCAGCGCGACCGCGCCTGGCAGCCAATGGCAGATCGGCCCCGACAGGTCTCTACCGCCCTTAAGGTTTACGCCAGCATGGTGACGAGCGCCGACAAGGGCGCGATTCGGGACCGCACTCTGATCGAGGGCTAAACGTCGAGCTCCCTAACCACTGGCTGGAGTGATCACTCTCTCCGAATTGTGATTCAGTGCTGAGGCACCTTGCGCTGCCAGGGCAGCCAGATCGTCGCGGAGTGCCAGCAGCTTACTACGTAGCTTACGGTCTTGCTTGTCGGTTCGTGATATCAGCACGTCGCGCGACAATTGCAGAATGACTTCGCCGTTATGATCTATGCCCTGTCGATAGGCAGGCAACAACGCCTCTTCGCGCCCCACAATCAGTGCGCGCACCTGGTCAGGCCAGTCGTCCTCTGCCTGAAGCAAAATGTCCGACAGAGCTTCAATCCATACTCGACGATCCTCGAGCCAGAATCGATCCAGACGCGTCATATCCGCCACACCCGAGGTGATACGGTCCGTCTGGACGGAAGTCAGCGGGCCCATGTACCGACTGAGCTGTTTGTCGAAGCGTTTCTCCAGATCCTCACGATATTCGTCGTCACTCCGCGCCAGACGATCGGCCTCGAACTCTTCCTGCTTGGCCATCATGTTGTCGATAAATTCCACCCGCTGCTCCTGACGCAAGTCTTTGCCTGTGCTCAGCAAAAGCTCCAGAAACGGATCTTGAAAACGGACGGCCGCCAGCTCAATGCGATCGGCCATATCGCGTGTGGCATCTAACGAGACCCCATTGTCGAGGATTGTAAGTGCATCATCGAGGAGCACAACGTATTCCGGGAGTTCTTCTCTGCGGTGCCACTCGAGAAAGATGTCGAGTCGCTCATCGAACTGCACTCGCTGGTCGCGATCGAGCGACACGTAATCGTCGAGATACCAGCGCACCAAAACGTCAACTCGGTTATAGATAAACTGCGTTGCGGAACACCCGGTCAGGGTTAACAGCAAACAGCACCAGACCAACAGTCTGACGCCCCGACGCAAGCCGTCGCGGGGTGGAGCCATCAGTGCAGCCATTGAAGATGGTTCGCGAGGCGACGCCCGCCTTACAGAATTGCTACCCAACGCTCTGAGGAGAAGACGGCGGGGTACGCGGTAGCGCGCGGTTTGAAGCGCGCCCCGACGACTCACGTGGACCGCCGACATCATTCGGCGGGACCCACAACGCGACCCACGGGGAGAGGGGTCAGGCGGCGTTGGCTAGCACCAACCCGCGCGTGTCGAGCGCTGACAGAATGGCCGCAAGGGAAGCCTGCACAATGTCGTGACTGCGGCCTACTCCACAGGGTCGTTCGCCGTCGATGTTGAGTTGTACGTAGCACACAGCCTCCGCGTCTGCGCTCTGCCCAAGCGTATGCTCAGAGTACTCCACCACCACAATACGCTGGCCGGTCAGCGTTTCCATTGCGCTGACAAAAGCATCAACCACGCCGTTGCCCTGCCCTGTCAACGCCACCTCGCTCTGGGGGCCATGTAGCGTCACCTCAAGGCCATCGGATTCATCCTGCCGCGACAGCTGATAGTTGCCGAGTCGCCAGCGATCCGCGGTGCTCAGGTATGTGTCAGTGAAGAGCTGAAAAATATCGTCACTGGACACCTCTGCTTCGCTGTCTTCGGCCAAGCCCTGCACTGCAGTACTGAAGTCCACTTGTAACCAGCGGGGCAGATCCAAGCCATAGTCACGGCGCAACACATGCGCAACGCCACCTTTTCCGGATTGGCTGTTAATACGAATCACTTCTTGATACGTGCGACCTATGTCGGCGGGATCAATCGGCAAATAAGCCACGTCCCAAGCGGCATCGTCATCGCGCTTTGACAAACACTTGTGTATCGCGTCCTGGTGACTGCCGGAGAATGCGGTGAAAACGAGCTCGCCAGCATAGGGGTGGCGCGGATGAACGGGTAATTGCGTGCACTCTCTTGCGACCGTGCAGATTTCGTCCATGTGTGTGAAGTCAAGATTGGGGTCAACGCCCTGGCTGTAAAGGTTCATGGCCATAGTCATGATGTCCATGTTGCCAGTCCTTTCGCCATTACCCAGCAAGGTGCCCTCAACCCGATCCGCTCCGGCCATGACACCGAGCTCGGCAGCTGCCACTGCACACCCCCGGTCGTTATGGGTATGCAATGAAATAGTCAATGCATCGCGGTTTTGAATGTGGTCACAGAACCATTCGATCTGATCTGCATAAATGTTCGGCGTACTCATCTCAACCGTGGCCGGCAAGTTAATGATGACGGGATTTTCAGGTGTCGGCGCGAGTACGGCGTTGACCGCATCACAAACCGAGACAGCAAAATCCAATTCAGTGCCGGTGAAACTTTCGGGGCTGTACTCGAACACCCATTCCGTCTCGGGGCGCGCATCTGCCGCTTCCTTGATAAGGCGGGCGCCATTGACAGCGATATCGCGAATGCCATCGCGATCGAGGCCAAAGACATATTCCCGCTGCACGGTGGACGTACTGTTGTAAAAGTGAACAACGGCACGCTTTACCCCCTCGAGAGCCGCAAAGGTTTTCTCTATCAGATCGGGTCTGGCCTGAGTCAGCACCTGCACGGTGACGCCGTCTGGAATTCGGTTCTCATCAATCAGCTTGCGTAAAAACGCAAAGTCGTGACCAGATGCAGACGGAAAGCCGACCTCGATCTCAGTGAAGCCAATAGACAGCAGTAACTCCCAAAGCCGGAGTTTCTGCTCGGCGTTCATGGGCTCTACTAACGCCTGGTTGCCATCGCGGAGATCGACGGAGCACCACTGCGGGGCCGAGGTAATCATTTGATCCGGCCAGCGGCGATCAGTTTTCGCTATCGGTTGAAAGGCGCGGTATTTCTTGTGGTCAAAGCGTTGTCCGGTGATCGAATCTGCCACGGTTCTATCCTGATGCCATTACAAGGTCGCGTAGTGTAGCGGCATGAGCAACGAGATAATCACCAATAATGCGTATATTGCGGTATTTTTTAGAGATAATAGCTATTATTAAGGGCGTTAGCGATTTTTTAGATTACTTAGTGAGTAATATATGGAGCATTCTCCCTTCAATTTGGATCGGTTGGATCGTCGCATTCTCAGGGTGCTGCAGGAGAATGCTGGACTCAGTAATCTGGAACTGGCGGACCAAGTGGGTTTATCACCCACCCCTTGCGCGCGACGCGTAAAACGGCTGATGACCGAGGGCGTCATCACGCATCAAGTAGCGATGGTAGACCCAAAAAAACTCGGCTTGAATCTGACTGCTCACATTAGCGTCACTATGGATCGCCACACTCCTGAGCGATTCGAAGCCTTCGAGAGCACGATTCAAAGTTTGCCCGAAGTGGTGGACTGTTGCGTGGTGACAGGACAAAGTGCGGATTATCTGCTGAAAGCCGTAGTCAGAGACATGGCTCACTACGAGCAGTTCCTGCTGGGTCAGTTAACGCGAATTCCCGGCGTGACGGGGGTGCACTCTAGTTTCGAGCTCCGCCGTGTTATCACGCGCACTGCAGTCTCAGTACCAGACGACTGACTAGCGCGCTGAGAGTTCCTTGTCGACAAGGAAGCGTGCTATTTCGAGCATGTTGGTCTGACTGCCCGCCGCCCGCGTTTCAATCAGATATTTGCCCGCAATCATCAAAGAGGGCGTGCCTGATATTTTGGCTGAGCGCGCACGGGAGTCTGCCTGACGAACTTGAGAATCCACCCCGAAAGACTCAAAAGCCTTGTCAAACTGCTCAGGGTCAACACCGTTGTCTTCGAAGAGGTCCCGCAGCTCGAGTCGTGAGGTGAGCCGCTTCCTCTGAACGTGCATGGCATCAAAGATAACCGGGTGCATCGTGGCTTTTACATCAAGCACCTCGGCGATAAAGTAAGCCTTGGCGTGCATACGCATTGGCTCGTTCCAGACCGCTGGCGAAGGCTGGACAACGGCGCCCTCCGGCAACTGCTTGCCCCAGGCAGTCAGCATGGGTTCGAAGGTGTAGCAGTGACCACAACCGTACCAAAAGAACTCGGTCACAATCACATCGTCACCGCGTCCCACCGCCACGGGGGGGTTCAGAATCTGATAGTGCTGGCCCTCTACCCAACGGTCCTCAGCGAGCGCACTGCCAGAGAGCAACGCAACGCACAGCACCACGCAGTGCCAGACGCTTGCCGCGCTGCCTTGAATGCCTCGGATTGGATTTTGAATAGCAGTCATCTTGTCTCCCTCCTTGGAATCATCTGCGGGAAGGCCATCCCGTTAAAACCTTATGGGGTAGGCTGCAAGCCCGCAATATAACTGGCTACTGCTTCGATCTCCATATCGCTCATACGGAAAGCGGTGGTACGCATAATCTTGGCTTCGCCGCCGTTAGTGCGCCCGGTCGGATCCTCGTATCCCTTTCGGAACATTTTCAGCTGCGCCGCGATGTAATCCGCGTGCTGACCACTCAAACCCGGATAGCCCGCAGGACCGTTGCCGTTGCCGGTCGGGCTGTGGCAACCAGAGCACGCAGGAACTTGGCGCTCAGCAATGCCCGCGAGGTATACCTTGCGGCCCAGAGCAACCTTATCGGGTTCAGCCGTGCCGCCGGTGCGAGGTTGCGCGTCATAAAAAGCAGCGATATCCGAGAGGTCCTGGTCAGACATATTGTCGACCTGCCCCGCCATCAATGCGACCGGACGGCGCCCGTCGCGGATATCTTTCATTTGCTTCAACAGGTACTTATGCCCAAGACCCGCAAGCTTCGGAAAGGTTGGCACCGCACTATTGCCATCCACACCGTGGCACGCCACACACGTTGCCACCTTGGCCTGCCCCGCTTCGGCGTCGCCTGCCGCGAGCGCATTCGCGCCGGACAGCAGTAATGCCAGAGCGCATGACAATCTAATTACCAACTGAAACATAGGAATACCTGCTTATTAGAATGTTGGGGTGTCTCAGCACCACGCTGCATCAAACAGCCACGCCGCGCTGCCAATACACCCCATCAAAACCACTGCTCAGCACTTACTGAGCGGTCGACATATAGGTGATCAGAGCGGCGTGGTCCTCGTCGCTGCAGCTGTTGCAGAGTCCGCCGGGGGGCATCGCGTTGAGTCCGTTACGAACCGATGCGACCAGCGCCTCCATACCCTTTTCCATGCGGGGCGCCCACGCTTCAGCGTTACCCGTGGCCGGTGCGCCAGCCACACCGACGGCATGACAAGCACCGCAGGACGCGGCGTACTGTGGAGGCGGATCTCCCGCCAAAACTGCCGGAGCAGCGGCCAGGGCCGCGACGGTTGCACCGCGGATCGCTATGGTACGAATGAATGCTGCTGCTCTCATGGTAGAACCCTCTGATTTTCCGTTCTGGTGTCATGCCAGCGACTGACACCTATCGCGCCTCTTCGGACGCACTGCTTACTCATCAATGTGTGACCCTTAGACCACACATTTTGTCATCGCTCTCTCCTCGCAAACTGCCGAGGTCGCATCCACCGCATCAATTTCAAAGCATGCTGCTAAAAATAACGGTGGTATCAGGCGTAGTGGCCCGGAGAGCGTGGCATTATAGACGTTCCGTGTCGTGGCACAAATCGCAAAATGACCGACTTTCAGGCCGCTTTCCCCCCAGTCAATTTCCGTAACGCGACCTTCCTGCAAAGCGCCAGCGCGATTGAAAACGCGCCGACCGATGCCGGCTCGGAGGTGGCATTCGCTGGCCGCTCAAACTCCGGCAAATCGAGCGCCATTAACACGCTTACTGAGCAGGGAAAGCTAGCGAGAACCTCGCGCACACCAGGGCGGACACAACTGATTAACTTTTTCACGCTAAGCGATCATCAACGGCTAGTTGACCTGCCGGGTTATGGTTTCGCCAAAGTGCCGTTAGCGGTGAAAAAGAAATGGAACCAGCAGCTAGAGCGCTATCTGCAATACCGGGAGAGTTTGCGGGGCCTGGTGATGCTGATGGACATTCGCCACCCGCTGACAGGTCCCGACAAACAGATGCTGGGCTGGGCGGTCACGGCGAGCATGCCTGTTCACATCCTGCTCACGAAAGCGGACAAACTGAAGCGGGGGCCTGCGCAAAGCACCCTGCTCTCCGTGCGCGCTGAGCTATCAGCGCAATCAGAGCTGATCAGCGTGCAGGTTTTCTCATCTCTGAAGCGACAAGGCGTCGACGAACTCCGGCGACAGCTCAACCAATGGCTCACCGACGATTCTGTTTTCGGGGACGCGCCCGACGAGTCAGGCAGCGAATAACTTAGCGGTCAGTGGGCCTGATCCCAGTTATCGCCGGTGCCGGCTTCCACCAATAACGGGACGTCCAATACCCCAACATCTGACATCAATTGACTGACAGTGGCACTCAGCTCCGCCACGGCACCTGCCTCAACCTCGAAAACCAATTCGTCATGAACTTGCATGATGAGCCGGGCGCTGAGGCTCGAGTGAGTCAACCAATCATCCACAGCCAGCATCGCCATCTTAATAATGTCAGCGGCTGTGCCCTGCATCGGCGCGTTGATCGCCGTGCGCTCAGCGGCCTGCTGCCGCTGACGATTCCGAGCGTTGATTTCGGGCAGATATAACCGGCGGCCTTTAAGCGTCTCAACATAGCCCGTGTCATGGGCCGCCTCTCGGGTGCGGGCCATATATTCCGAGACGCCTGGGTAGCGCGCGAAATACAGGTCGATGTATTCCTGTGCCTCGTTTCGACCAATGCCCAGCTGTTTGCCCAATCCAAACGCCGACATCCCGTAAATTAAACCGAAGTTGATTGCCTTGGCTTTTCGCCGCTGGTCGCCGGACACCGCATCAATCCCGACACCAAACACTTCTGCAGCAGTTGCACTGTGCACGTCCAGCCCCTCTGCAAAAGCGGTCAGCAGGCCCGCGTCCTGAGACAGGTGCGCCATGATGCGCAGCTCAATCTGCGAGTAGTCTGCCGCCACAATCTGATGCCCCGCCGCGGCTATAAAGGCCTGCCGAATACGCCGGCCCTCCTCCGTTCGGATGGGAATATTCTGCAGATTCGGGTCAGAGGAAGAGAGGCGGCCTGTCGCAGTCACGGCTTGGTGATAGGAGGTGTGGACCCGCCCTGTTCGCGGGTCAATCATCTCCGGTAATTTATCCGTGTACGTGGACTTCAGCTTGCTGAGTCCGCGGTATTCCATCAATACCGCCGGGAGTGGGTAGTCCAATGCCAGCTCAGCCAAGACGTCCTCGGCCGTCGATGGTGCACCTTTGGGTGTCTTCCGCAGAACAGGCAGCTCCAGCTGATTGAAGAGGATTTCACCGAGCTGCTTCGGCGAACCCAAATTAAAAGGCCCTCCCGCCAGCTCATGGGCCTGAGATTCCAGCGCAAGGATGCGCTCGCCGAGCTCCTGGCTGTGAGCGGCCAGCGTATCACGACACACCAGTGCACCATTGCGCTCAATCCTGGACAACACGTTGACCAACGGGATCTCAAGCTCCCGATACAGCTGTGATAACGCAGGTTCCTGTTCGAGCTTCTCTGATAACAACTGATGCAACCGGAGCGTCACCTCGGCGTCCTCGGCCGCATAGGGCGCAGCCTGCTCGATGGGCACCTGATTGAAAGTCAGCTGCTTCACCCCCTTACCCGCAATATCCTCAAAATGGATCGTGCGCTGGCCGAGGTACTTCAATGCCAACGTATCGAGGTCATGGCGGCTGCCCGCGGCATCCAGCACATACGATTCGAGCATGGTGTCATCGTGAATACCGCGCAGGGTGATGCCGTGGTTGGCCAGCACATTGGCGTCGTATTTCAAGTGCTGCCCGACCTTGGCAACGTTTTCATCCTCCAGCAGAGGCTTCAACGCATCCAGCACGGCTTCTCTATTCAATTGATCCGGCGCGCCCGGATAATCGTGCGCCAACGGAACGTAAGCTGCCGCACCGGCCTCCACGGCAAAGGAAACACCCACTACCTCGGCGGCCATGTAATCCAAACTCGTGGTTTCGGTATCAAAAGCAAATAGCGTTGCCCCCCGGAGCCTGTCTATCCAAGCATCCAAAGCCGCTTGATCAAGCACAGTCGACACATCGACTGCGTCACTGGCCCTCGCTGGTTCTGAGACCGACACATCGTCTGCGTCCGGCTCGCCCGATGCGGATGGTGCCGCATCATCAGCGCCCTGTAACAAGGCGTCGAGCCAGGTCTTGAACTCAAGCTCGCGGAACAACGCAATCAGCGCATCGTGGTCAGGGGAGCTGGAGTCGAGGTCGCCGTCACCCAGGCCCAAGTCGCAGTCGGTCTTAATCGTCGCCAGCTCATAACTCAGCTCCGCGTCGCTTTTCGCATCGGCCAGCTTCGCCGCCAGGCTTTTGGCGCCTCGAATGGGTAAGTCAGGCACCGCCTCCAGCTGGGCAAAAATGTCCTCAATCCCCCCCAGATGTTGTAGCAATGCGGTAGCGGTTTTTTCGCCCACCCCCGCCACGCCGGGGATGTTGTCTACCTTGTCACCCATGAGTGCCAGCAAATCAATAATCAGATTGGGGGGCACGCCAAATTTTGCCACCACACCGTCATGGTCCATGGTGGTGTTATTCATGGTATTGATCAGCGTGACATGGTCATTGACCAGCTGAGCCATGTCTTTATCACCAGTGGAGATGACAACTTCGCGCTGCTGGGCAGCCGCCTGAACTGACAGCGTACCGATCACATCGTCGGCCTCGACGCCACCAATGCAGATCAGGGGTAAACCCATGGCGCGGATGGTTTGATGAATAGGCTCAATTTGCTCGCGCAGTTCGTCGGGCATGGGTGGCCGGTTGGCTTTGTACTCTGAATAAATCTCGTTGCGAAAGGTGGGCCCTTTGGCATCGAATATCACCACCACCTGATCACCGGCATAGTCTGCAACCAACTTTCGAATCATGCCGATGACGCCTTTTGCTGCGCCAGTATTCAGGCCCTTGGAATTGGTGAGCGCGGGCAACGCGTGATAAGCCCGAAATAAATACGAAGATCCATCGACCAATATCAGTCGGTTAGCCATGGAGTCAGTGCTCCCACAAATACTGAGTAGAGCGTAAGGTTACCCGCATTTTGGGAATATCGAGCGGCGCCCTGAAAAACCCGTGATAGTCACCGCGTGGGTTCATCAGCATAACGTTGGCGCTGTGTTCCATTTGGTATGCGCCATCAGGCTCGCTGACTTTGCGGAATGGGGCGTTGAGCCGCTGTGCGAAGCTCAGAATATCGGTGAAGTCGCCCGTCACGCCAATAAAGTCAGCGTGGAAATACGGTACGTATTGAGCGAGACGCTCGGGCGTGTCACGTGCTGGATCAACTGACAACATCACGACACGAGCGTCACTGGCCTCCGTACCCACCAACTGCGCCTTCAGCTCCGCAAGCTCAGCCATAGTGGTAGGACAAATGTCAGGGCAGTGTGTGAACCCAAAAAAGATGAGTGTCCATTGGTCGATCAGATCCTCCCGAGTGAAAGGCGACCCGTGGTGATCAATGAGCGAGAACTCGCCCGGGTCCCGGGGGGTGTCAAACAGAAACAATCCATTAGCCCGCGTTTCCGCCAAACTCATGATCCGGGGCTCGCCCACGCGATGAATGAAGCTGGTGACCACGACAGTCATGAACAACAGGACGCCAGCAATCGTCCAGCGAACGCCCTTTTGAGTCGACCCCACCACGCTGCCTCAGCCTCCTGAATGCTTTAACAAAAACCGCAGATCACTGATCACGTCTTTGTAATAGAGGTCGTCTGCTACGCGCATCATGACCCAGCCCGCGGGGTCGACAACGTACCATTGCGCCGGCTGATCACGTGTTTCCGGCACCAGCCGATCCAATTCGTCCTCGGGGAGGGTCAACGACGTGACCCCCATATGTTCCTGCCCGAGCCACGTCAGTAAATTCTGCGGCGCATCGGTGAGACTCTCACCCGACACAACGGTCGCCGAGGCTCCCCCGACATCCCCCAGCAGCACACGCCCCACTCGGTTGAAATCCTTACCCAGCGCGACATGAATTTGTCGCGTTTGATAGAGCTGCTGCTGACACACCTCTTCGCAGGTCTCGCCGCGCTGCACGACTAATAAATGCCACTTTTCGGGCAAATCTTCCCACAGGGTATCGGCGACCCCGTCATGCTGAAATACGACGCTAGACAGTGAGCGCGGTGGGTTGATCAAATCCCCGTGGTTTGCTGTACCCACGCTACCCAAAATATCGACATAACCCTGCTGCACAGCCCACCACAGAGCAGTTGCGGCCAGCATCATGCCCAAAGGAATGCCCGCAATCAGCAGTAACACGCGCCGCGCTTGGCGCTGCCTCAACACATCGCTCTGCGCGGTCATAACCGACTACGCCTTCCCCAGAATTCGCCGACATTGGTCAGACGCCAGATACCAATCAAAAACAGTACAGCCGCCATCGCGAACCATTGCACGGCGTAACCGATATGCTGCGACGACGATTGATTCACCACAGGCCACTCAGCGGTCAGCGCGACGGGCGAGTTCGGGTCAATGCGAACCTCAAAAGGGAGCAGGGGCTGACCCGCCAGATCAGCCAATTCAGCCGACCAATTTTCCCAATATAGGGTCTGCACAGGCGCCGGCAGCGATGCTGGCGCGACGGGCTTCTGCATCATGAGCGGTTTGCCACTGGGCACGTAAACTCGACCCGCCAGCGATACCTCGCCCTCGGGCAGAGTTGGCACGGGCAGGGACTGGCGAGCCGGGTCTCCTGCAATCCAACCCAGATTCACGGGGACGAGCACGCCCTCGGCTCTCGCCAGCGCGACGACGTGATAACCCGGCCGGCCACGATGCAGGCGATTATCGAGGAGTAAGTACTGATCCGGGGCGAACTGCGCCCGCCAGGCGACCTGGCGATCTGCCCTCGCCTCGGCTCGCTCTGTCAACAACGTGGACGGGGACACCGGTGGCAATGCGGCTCGCTGCTCCCATCTTGCCTGGAGTGCTGATTTCTCTGACGCGCGGCCCAACTGCCATGATCCCAGATTCAGCAAAAGCGCCAGCAAAACGACACCGGCGAGCAGAGCGCGAGCATCACCGCTCACCACCAGTGGCCCGAGGCTTCGATTAAACTGCATGGTCTGCATCTTTCATTTTCTACTCTACGCTCGCTGCGCTTACCCTATTCAGAAGGCAACGCCAAAAAGGACCTCACCGATGCTCAAGACATTAATCGTGTTACTCATGATAGCGCTTGTCGCCAGTCTCGCGTGGGGCTTGGTCTTCCTTATGTCTGATCAAGGCAACCCTGACAAAAAGCGGTTGTTTACGTCACTTGGCGTCCGTCTCGGGCTGGGTGCCTGTTTATTGCTCGTCATTCTCTACGGCGTGATCACAGGGGAGCTTGGACACCAGAACCCGTGGGATCCTGGCCCCGGAGTCGTCGATCAGTAACCACCCTACCCGCGAGCTGTCTCACTTCCTCTTGGGCTCTCTGTCGCCGCTTTTTCTTATTTCGCGCCTTGCGTCCTCTTGCTCGTTCGCTGTCATCCTCTGGTAAGGGCGACGCCGCGACATCAGCCCGCACATCACCATCGAAATCGCCGCAGTCGCGGACACCAAGAATTGTCATTCACAAAAAAGGGCGCCGCAGCGCCCTTATTAGGCTGAAAAGCGCCTTACAAGATGTAGACAAAGAGGAATAGGAACACCCAAACCACATCAACAAAGTGCCAATACCAGCTGGATGCCTCAAATCCGAAATGGTCCGTTGCGGTAAAATGTTGCCGCCTGACGGAGCGCACCAGCTGGATCAACAGCATGGTCATACCCATCGCCACGTGAAACCCGTGGAAACCAGTGAGCATAAAGAACGTCGAGCCATAAATGCCGGAATTGAGCGTCAAGCCATACAGGACGTAAGCCTCGTAATACTCGGCAGCCTGTAAGCCCAAAAAGATCAACGCGAGGCCGACGGTGATACCGAGCCATACATTAAATTTTTTGCGGTTGTCGGCAAGGATCGCGGTGTGCGCGACGTGCACTGTCGCGCTGGAAGACAATAAGATCAGCGTGTTCCACATCGGTAACCACGCATACCAGGCGTGCGCGTCGGCGGGTGCCATCGATGTTTCCTGGGAGACAAAGGCACCGTTGTTGGCAATCACTTGGGCATCAACACCGCCTACTACTTCTTGAGGCGTCGTCACGGGGGGCCAGGCAAATTCAAAACCCGGCCACAACAGACCATTCATGCGGCCGCCCTCGCCTTCGCCCGCGAGCCACGGACCAACGAACTGACGCACGTAGAGCAAGGCGCCAAAAAATGCGGCAAAGAACATCACCTCGGAAAAAATGAACCAGAACATACCGAGCACATAGCTCTGGTGCAGCTGGCTGCTATTCATACCGGCGAGGTTTTCCCGAATCGCCGTTCCGAACCAGCTGGCCAGCGTAAAAATAAAGAACACCAGCCCTACCGTCAGTACCCAGACCGACGCGCTGGACTCATCGCCGCTGCCGTAGGTCATGTCATTCAGTACCAGCGCGGCACCGAAAACAGACAGGATTAAGCCAATGGTTGCCCTGACCGCCAGACTCGACGACTCCGGCACGTAATACTTTTCGTGACCTGCTGAAGCGGATGATGAACTGGACATGTTTCTCTCCTCAGTCGCCCACTAACGCGCGGCGAGCCCGTCGGTCACCGTGTCGGTGACATCGAATAATGTATATGAAAGCGTAATAGTGTGAATGTCGCGGGGCAGCGCCTGATCAACAATAAATTGCAGTGGCATTTCCGCGCCATCTCGCGCCGCCAGTACCTGCTGATCAAAACAGAAACACTCGGTCTTGTGAAAATAAGCGGCGGCGCGGCTCGGGGAGATGCTGGGTATGGCCTGCGCCACCATGTTCTGATCCGTAGGGTTTTCCGCCGCAAACACCACGCCGTTAGCGGCACCCGGATGAACCCGCATGACCCGCGTTGTCGGGGCAAAAGACCACGGCATGCCGTCGTTATTGATCGCGACAAACTGAACCGTGACCTCGCGGCTCTCGTCAACTGCGGCGGGAATCGCCGTGTAGGCCTGACTCGATGTCTTGCCGTTGATACCCAATGCATCACACAAAACATTGTAGAGCGGGACCATCACTACAAAGACGAAGGCGAACATCGCCACAGCAGCCGCCACCAACTTCAAGGCGGTGTCGATTGCCGGCACGCGACTCAATCGAAAACTGCTCACCTCAAACCCCCACCTGAAACCGAGCTCGTTAAATCGTGCCCGCAGGTTTAGGCACCAGCGGCGGCTCTTCAAAGGTGTGATAAGGCGCTGGTGTCGGTACCGTCCACTCGAGCCCCTCTGCACCGTCCCACACTTTCTCATCACTGACAGGCTTGCCGGCGACGATCGTGGCGACCACGTTGTACAAGAACAGCAACTGAGACGCCCCATAAATGAACGCGCCGATCGAGGACATCATGTTGAAGTCAGCAAACTGCAGTGCGTAATCGGGAATTCGGCGCGGCATACCCGCCAGGCCCACGAAATGCTGTGGGAAGAAAGTGATATTGAAGCCAATGAACGAAATCCAGAAATGGGTCTTACCCATCGCCTCGTTATACATTCGGCCACACCACTTCGGCAGCCAGTAGTAAACGGCTGCCGTCATCGAGAACACGGCACCCGCGACCATGACGTAATGGAAGTGCGCCACGACAAAATAGGTGTCGTGATACTGGAAGTCTGCCGGTGCGATAGACAGCATCAGGCCGGTAAACCCACCCAGCGTAAACAGAATCAAAAATCCAATGCAAAACAGCATGGGCGTCTCGAAGCTGAGCGCGCCGCGCCACATGGTCGAGATCCAGTTAAACACCTTCACACCAGTGGGCACGGCAATCAGCATCGTCGCGTACATGAAGAACAACTCGCCCGCGATCGGCATACCAACGGTGTACATGTGATGCGCCCAGACAATAAACGACAAGAACGCGATAGAGGCTGTGGCGTAGACCATGGAGGCATAACCAAACAGCGGCTTTCGCGAAAACGCGGGAATAATCTGCGACACCACTCCAAAAGCGGGAAGAATAATGATGTACACCTCGGGATGCCCAAAGAACCAGAAAATGTGCTGGAACAGTACGGGGTCGCCGCCACCCGCGGCGCTGAAGAAGCTCGTTCCGAAGTGGATATCCATCAACATCATGGTGACGGCACCCGCCAAAACCGGCATCACGGCGACCAAAAGAAAAGCGGTGATTAGCCATGTCCAGACAAACAGTGGCATCTTCATGTAGGTCATGCCGGGGGCGCGCATGTTCATCACGGTGGCGATGATATTGATCGACCCCATAATGGAAGACACGCCCAGAATGTGGATAGCAAAAATAAAGAAGGTGACCGACGGGGCCGCGTAAGTCGTAGACAGCGGTGCGTAGAACGTCCACCCAAAGGCCGGCGCACCGCCCTCCATAAAGAGCGTCGAGGCCAGCATCAAGAAGGCGGGCGGGAGAATCCAGAAACTCCAGTTGTTCATGCGCGGCAAAGCCATATCAGGCGCGCCGATCATCATGGGAATCAGCCAGTTCGCCAGCCCGACAAAGGACGGCATGATGGCCCCAAACACCATAACCAGACCATGCAGAGTGGTCATCTGATTAAAGAAGCCGGGCTCAACCAGTTGCATACCCGGCTGAAACAGCTCAGCGCGAATAACCATCGCAAAAAAGCCACCCAACAAGAACATGGCAAAGGAGAACCACAGATACATCGTGCCGATGTCTTTATGGTTCGTGGTAAACAGCCAGCGCGAAATGCCCTGAGCGGGTCCGTGATGATGATCACCCATCTTATTTTTCCCCCTTAGCCGTTCTTGATGCCGGTGACATCACCGGGCTGGACGACGTCGCCCGTGTTGTTACCGAATGCGTTGCGTTGATATGTCAGGACAGCCGCCATATCGACGTCACTCAGCTGGCCGCCGAAGGCTTGCATAGCGGTGCCTGAAACACCCTTCGCGACCACTGCCATGTGGCTGGAAAGGTCGCCCAGGACGACGGCGCTACCAGCGATAGCGTTGCCAATACCGCCCTCACCCCGCGCACCGTGGCAGGCAAGACAGGCACTGTCATAAACGGCTTTGCCCTTGTCCATCAGGTCGTCCACGGCCAGCGTCTGCATGGCAAGCTGACTCTCCGCGGCAGCGGCGCCACGTTTCGCCGCCATCCACGCGTCGAACTCTGGGCGCGATACAGCATGCACCTCTACCGGCATAAAGCCGTGATAGGCACCGCACAATTCGGTGCATTGCCCACGGTAAATGCCCTCTTCGGGAACGCGCGTCCAAGCTTCGTTAATAAAGCCCGGGATGGCGTCGCGCTTCACAGCGATTTCGGGCACCCACCAGGAATGAATGACGTCATTTGCCGTAATCAGAAAACGGACCTTCGTATTTGTGGGGAGTACGAGCGGCTCATCAACCTCAAGCAGATAGTTGTCGCCCTTGTGAGCGGTGTTGTAGATCTCTTCCTGGGGCGTCGCGAGATTGGAGAAAAACGCTACCGGCTCGCCGGACTCGTCTAGGGATTCATATTTCCATTTCCACTGGTAACCAGTGATCAGGATGTCGAGCTCGGCTTCGTCGTTGTCGTAGACCTCGAGCAGCGTCGACGTGGCAGGCACCGCCATGGCAATCAGAATCAGGAAGGGGACGACAGTCCACGCCACTTCCACTTTGGTGCTCTCGTGAAACTGAGCGGCTTGGTGGCCCTTGGATTTCCGGTGCGCGTACATCGAGTAGAACATAACGGCAAACACCGCGATGCCGATTACTACGCAGATCCACATAATCAGCATGTGTAACTCAAAGATGTCTGCGCCGATCTCGGTGACACCGGGCGACATATTGACCTGATTCTGTGCGACCGACAGCGGCGACAAAAACGCCAAAGTCAAGCCTGAGACACGTTTCCCCATTACGCGTGTACTCCAAAATTTTGCGTGGCGCTTGTCCCCGAGCCACTGAGGGGGCAAAAAAGCGCCGGGATTATAGCGAAGTTGGTGCAAAATCCATGGGCAATAGGTCACAGCCACGGACGGCGCGTATGGTCATCGGAAGCGCCAGTGAATACCAATGCTTTTTGCGAATTCCCCCCATAAGCGGAGGCTATACTTCGAAGCTACAACGATATGCCGGTCTTCACGAGTCCAGCAATTTAACGGCCTCGGCCGGCGTTTCGACGCGCCGGGCTGACGCTCGGGTGACGCGGGTAACAGGCTGCTCAGCCGGCGCGTCGGGCCGCGCCTCAACAAATTGGCATGCGACGCAACGACGCTGGTCCGCATTGACATCAATCACCATGCGATCAACCGCCCCACAACTGGGACAAACTGCCCCTGCGACAAACCTTGGCCTCGATTTGGGTTCCGTGCCCGAATCCGACATACTCGCTCCGCTTTTAAGGACCGCCCCTGTGTGAGGCGCGGGTGAAGTGTAGCAATCCTGATACCAGGGCGAAAAATGCACCCGCCCAGACGACTCATAACGGCACAGCCTCACATTGACTCAACGTGGAGATATAACAGTGAACAACAGCTCTTTTCGCGGAGAGAACAACATCCGTCACGTACTCGATGTGACCCCAACGCTGGGTGAACGCGTGATGGTAGACCCCACCGCCGTCGTCATGGGCGACGTGTGTCTAGGAGATGATGTCAGTGTGTGGCCACATGCAGCCATGCGGGGTGACGTGCAGATTATCCGCATCGGTGACCGCACGAACATTCAGGATGGAACAGTCCTTCACGTCACGCATGACGGGCCCTACAACCCCGGTGGTTTCCCTCTCCACATTGGCAACGATGTCACGATTGGACACCGTGCACTGCTACATGGCTGCACGGTAGGAGACAGGGTTCTGGTTGGCATGGGAGCGATCATTATGGATAACGTGACGGTCGAAGACGACGTTATGATCGCCGCGGGTGCGCTGGTGACACCGGGTAAGCGCCTGCGCACCAAGACCCTCTACGCGGGGAGTCCCGCCAGGGAGGTGCGACCTCTCACGGAACAAGAAGTGGCATTTCTCCCCTATAGCGCTCAGGGTTATGTCTCGCTCAAGCAACGCTATCTCGACGATAACGCCTGACTATAAGGTGCCTAAAACCCGCGCAGGAGATCAATAACAGGCCGCGTGTCGGGACAATCACCTAACCATAGGTAAAAGCTTTCCGCCGCCTGCTCAACCAGCATACCCAACCCATCTCTTGTTGCCGCGGCCCCCCGCTCAGTCGACCACACCATAAACGGCGTGGGTTGGTCGCCATACGCCATGTCGTAACAGCGGCATCCCGGGGCCATGCTCAAGCTGTCCGGCAGCGCTGGCATACCACCCGAGAGCCCTGTGCTAGTGCCATTAATCACCACATCCCATTCACCGGACGCACCGGACTCCAGGCCCGCACCCTGAACGGGCGCGCCTGTAGCACGCCACTCATCGGCCAGTTGTTCAGCTCGCTCAGCAGTGCGGTTAACGATCGAAATAATTTTTGGGCCGGCCTCAAGCAAAGCGGGTATTACCCCTTTCACCGCACCACCAGCACCAATCAACAGGATGCGCGCATCCGCCAGGGACCAGCCCGCTCCGGCAGTCATATCACTGACCAGCCCCTTACCATCGGTATTGTCAGCCACGATCCGGCCGCCATCGTCGCGCTTCAGAAAATTTGCGGCCCCGGCGGCCTGTGCCCTGGAGGAACGCTCATCAGCCAGCTCGAAGGCACGGGTTTTAAACGGCAAGGTCACATTGAGGCCAAGTCCGCCCTGCGCAAAAAAATGGGCCACCCACCGTTCAAATTCATCCGGTGGCACGAGCTCCGCACGGTAATCAATGCGGCGGCCTAATTGCTGAGCGAAGGCAGCGTGTATTTGAGGGGAGCGGCTATGAGCAATTGGATTGCCCACAACGGCGTATCGCCCCGGGATCGGGTTGTTATCCATACCTCAATGCCGCTCGGTGCTCGGGTTCAGCCATTGTCGCGCAATGTTATCCGTCATCGTGTCGCTAAGGCGCCGCCGACCCCTCCACACCAAGCCAGTCACGCGGCCGCAAAAAATCAGCCATCAACCGAGCTTCGTCCGTACCCTCCTCCGGTGCGTAGCCATATTCCCAGCGCACCAGTGGTGGGAGAGACATCAAAATAGCCTCGGTTCGGCCATTGGTCTGGAGTCCGAATAATGTGCCTCGGTCATGCACGAGATTGAATTCCACGTAGCGGCCACGCCGGTACAACTGCCACTGCCGCTCTGCTTCGGTAAAGGGGGTATCTTTCCGGCGCTCCAAGATCGGTGTGTACGCCGCAAGAAAGCCGTCACCGACGCTGCGCATAAACGCGAAGGTCTGCTCAAAACCCCACTCATTTAAATCGTCGTAAAACAAACCGCCAACGCCGCGGGGCTCTTGCCTGTGAGGCAAATAAAAATATTCATCGCACCACTGCTTAAATCGCGAGTAGGTGTCGTCTCCGAACGGGTCACACGCGGCCTTCGCTGTCTGGTGCCAGTGGATGGCATCCTCTTCGTAACCATAGTACGGGGTCAGGTCAAACCCACCGCCCATCCACCAGACCGGCTCTTCATCGGGCTTTTCAGCCATGAACAGACGGACATTCGCGTGCGATGTCGGTGCATGTGGATTACGAGGATGGATCACCAAAGAGACCCCCATCGCACGAAAGCTACGGCCAGCGAGCTCTGGTCGATGCTGGGTAGCAGAAGCGGGCATACCTGCCCCGACAACGTGAGAGAAATTCACGCCGCCTTTTTCGATCACATCACCCTCAGCCAGCACTCGACTGATACCGCCGCCACCCTCGGGACGATCCCATGACTCTGTGGCGAAGGTCGCGCTACCGTCTATCTGCTCCAGCGCCGCGCAAATCTTGTCTTGTAACGACCTGAGATAACCCTCTACTTCCGCCGCATTCATCGAATGCTCCTCTTACTTTTATTGTTCTGCCTGTCGACTCGATTAAACGCGAATCACCGTACCGTCACCCGCTCGGCGTATTGTTGACGGTTTACCCTCGGGGTCAATAGGCCCTGGCATCGCCGGTAGTGCCGAACCAAAATAACGGCGCACTTCCCACAGTGCGTGGGGTGCGGCGAGCCCCGCGGGGTTAGCACTGGTGGAAACCAGCGCTCCGCCGAAGGCCTGACACACAGCAGAGAGTGCAGGGGCAGATGTTACGCGGATCGCCACTTCGTCACTGTCACCTGTGACCCAGCCAGGAAAAACATTGCGATGGGGGACAAGCCATGTGTTAGGTCCCGGCCAGGAGGCCTCCAGCACGTCAGCTTGGTCATTAGGTAGCCCCTCTAACACATCAGCGAAAACCTCCGAGCGATCTGCCACAACAATCAGGCCCTTGCTTGTAGGGCGATCTTTCATGGCCAATAAATCGGAGACGGCCGTCTCGTTGTGAGGGTCGCAGCTTAATCCCCAGACACCCTCCGCGGGACAGGCAATCACCCTGCCCTGTTGAAGCAGCGACGCATAATACGGCGCATGCGAGCGGGCGTGCGCTATAACTGAATTCTCAAATGCCATGAGCCTGTATGTCAGGAACCGGAGGCACACCATACCCTAGAGCTGATAAGCGCCGCCATGGATGCTGCATGTAGATTCAAGGCAATGCACAGTAGCCGTGGGACGCCCTCGCCACCTTCCCGGCAACTTCGAGCGCGACAAGGCCAGACAGACAGCGCTCCATCTGCCATCCCAGGGCGATCGCGCACGCCTCAACCGTATGAGTTTCCGCTCCCAGAAGGGTTAAAAGCGCCTGTTGGTCCGGCTCGGTCGCTGACGATGCCAGCGAGGGCCCCTCAGCTTGCTGAGTGAACAACGGTTCATCGGGAGGTGGTTCAGCGGTGACGGTGTCGCGTGTCACCCCTAAATGAGACAGAAGGTCCTCTGCCGACTGGATCAACACCGCACCATCTGATAACAAATAGCGACACCCTGCTGCACCTGAGTGGTAGATAGACCAAGGCAAGGTCAGAACGTCACGTCCCTGATCAGCGGCCGCGGACGCGGTCAACAGTGTGCCGCTGGGCCTACCCGCCTCCACTACCAGTGTCGCCACACTGAAACCTGACAGTGTTCGATTGCGCCGATGAAAATGGTGTTTGCGTGGAGGCGTCCCAAGTGGAAATTCGCTGACGATAGCACCCCGCCGGGTCAATTGCTCGGCTAGCGCCGCATGCCGCTGTGGGTATGTGCGATCAATCCCGCAGGGCAGCACGGCAATACTGGTACCACCAGAACGCACAGCCACGTCGTGGGCAATGCCATCGATGCCCAATGCGAGCCCGCTCACGATCGACCGATCCCCGACGACTGCGGCTGTCACCAAGTCTGCCGTGGCCCTGCGTCCACCGAGCGACGGTTTCCGCGTGCCAACGACAGAGAGTGATTGCTCTAAGAGGCTCTCTAGCCGCCCACGAACAAAGAGAAAAGGCGGCCGGTCCTCGCACTCGGCAAGTAGCGGTGGATACTCGGCATGTTGAGTGGTGACCAACCAGAGCGGGGCACCCCGCCGCAGAGCACTGGGCAACGTAATGGGCGCGCTTAACTCGAGCTCCCGCCGCAGCGCCGCGACCACATCTTGACCGTCGCGGCTGCCGGCGCTTTCCAGTAATGCAGTCGGCGAGGGGAAAGCAGAGAACAGACTATCCAGCCAGCGCGCCCCTGCGGTGCTGACGCGCTCAGTCAGCGCCAGCCATTGGGCATCCAGTTGCCGGTTCTGTCCAAACTGATGCGCCATATCTCATCCATGGGGAACGTCTGTGCCCCTGCAGTCTCAGCTCACCGGCAGTCAGCACTCCTCGGGCATCTATTAAGGCTTATGACCTTGCGGCTCACGACCGGCTGGCAGCGTATTGGGGATCGCGGAGCTTATCGCCGACAGCGAGCGGCCGCGTGGCCTCCAACACCAAACCGAAACTCGCTCGCTCATAGACGGCGAAGAGCATTAGCACTCCTGCCCGAGTATCCGGCAACCGAACTGAGTGGTGCGTTACCGGATCCTGCACAGTCTGGCCGGCTTGATCGATGGCCAATACATCTCCGGGCTTTAGTGATTCCCTTTGACCGCGGTTTACCACGACGACATCTAGCGCGCCGATTTGGGTGGTTCCGCCCGCTACCGCCATCACGACCGCGCCGTCTAGGTTGGCATCAGGGGGATTGGGCTGAAAAACCGATTCGACATCGCGATCGGTGATGGGTATCAATTTGTCACCGATGCGCACCTCCTCACGCATCTCGGTAACCACCATAGCCGCCACCGTTGCGTCCGGATCATCAGATATGGCACCACCCATCACATCTTGACGGGTTACTTCGGCAACATCCAAGACGAAAACCCCTAACACCTCTCCGGTGACAGGGTCCTCAAGTTGCCTTACGGGGCGCACAAGGCGATAACTCCGTACGTCCTGCCAATCCCCCCGCCCATACACGGTATCGCCGAGGCCGCTCAGCAATCTGCCAGCGTCCCCCGCAACAACGTAAGGCGCCTGCTCCAGAGCGCCCGCATCAATCACGAAATGCTGGCGCAGGAACGGCGCAATGTGTTGTCGCGATATCGCCGGAATTGCCGTGTTCGGCGGACTAGCACGCAATATTGGCGAGAGGCGGACATCGCCCTGTGCGGCGCGCACCAAGCGGGGCTGCCCCTCCTCCCACACCAGGGTGAGCTGATCGCCGGGATAAATCAGGTGGGGATTATCGACCTGTGTATTCAGGGCCCAGAGTTCCGGCCACTGCCAGGGATCACGCAAAAACAGCGCGGCAATATCCCAGAGGGTATCACCCCGTCTCACGGTGTACGTCAGCGGAGCATCTCGATGAATCTTCAGCGCTTCTTCGGCGTGGGCCGAGGCGATAGGGCTTGCCGGCGCCCACAATAAAAAACCTGATAACGCTGATGCCCAACATTTCCTGCGGAGCCCATCGGCGGGACGGACGCCGCTATGAGGAGGGCTAACCGCCAATCCGGCTGAACATCGCCGGACACTCGCAATCCATTTGCTTATGTTCACAGTCATCACTCCCTTGTTCACTGCTCACTCTGTATGCCGCTGAAGCGCCACGTCGCGCATCCGTTGCGCTATATGGCTGGGGTGCCGAGCTCACCGCGGGGCCTCACATTGCCTCACCACGGGTTTTCATGCCCTAACACCCACACCCTGCTTTTAAGAAGCGGGGGCCCTGCGTGCAATCGCTGTTGATCTCACACAACAGCGATTTCGCATCGCGGTATAATTCAGTCTGCGGTGAGCGTCTTGGCAGAACAAGACCAAATCCGAACACTTTTGCCGTCACGCTGACGCTAAAACCGGGCCCCCCGAAATGGCACTACTAAACATTCTTGAGTTTCCTGATCCCCGGCTGCGTACGCAGGCGGCCCCTGTCAGTCAGGTTGATTCGAGAATACAAACGCTGGTCGACGACATGTTTGACACGATGTACGCAGCGCCGGGGATTGGGCTTGCGGCCAGTCAGGTCGATGTTCACGAACGCGTCATCGTGATGGATCTGACTGAGGATCGCTCGGATCCAAAAGTGTTTATCAACCCAGAAGTCAGCGTGATCGACGATGACTTGGGCACCTACGACGAGGGCTGTCTGTCTGTTCCGGGGTTCTATGAAACGGTTGAGCGCCCGAAGGTCGTAGAGGTCACCGCTCTGGACCGGGAAGGTCAGCCTTTTACAGAACGTCTTGAGGGACTGATGGCCATCTGCTTGCAGCACGAAATCGATCACCTTGAGGGCAAGCTGTTTGTTGACTACCTGTCACCGCTGAAGCGCCAGCGGATTCGCAGCAAGTTGGTAAAAGAACAAAAACGCCGCTCCTGATCCATGCCCACATCTTTAAAACTCATTTTTGCTGGCACACCGGAGTTCGCAGCAACACATCTGGAGCGGCTTATCACTGGCCCCCACGAAGTGGTCTCGGTGTTGACGCAGCCTGACCGACGCGCGGGTCGCGGGAAGCAGCTGCAAGCATCACCAGTCAAAAAGGTGGCGCTGTCGGCGAACGTGCCTGTTTGGCAGCCCGACTCACTCAAGTCCGACGAAGCAGAATCCGTGCTCCGTGATGCTGCAGCAGACTTAATGATTGTTGTGGCATATGGACTGATTCTGCCCGCATCCGTACTCACGATCCCCAGATTGGGCTGCGTTAATGTCCACGCGTCGCTCCTGCCGCGATGGCGGGGAGCGGCGCCAGTGCAGCGTGCGATTGAGTCGGGTGACGGCGAGACCGGCGTGAGCATCATGGCAATGGAGCCCGGACTGGACACCGGGCCTGTTCTCTCAACACATAGCCTGACGATTCGCGATCACCACACAGGCGGGTTGCTTCTTGAGGAACTGGCCGAGCTGGGCGCGTCTGCGTTAGCGGAAGATCTTAGTGACATCGAGTCTCTCTTGTTGTCAGCCGTACCGCAGCAGCATGAGCTGGCTAACTACGCGCACAAGATCGACAAGGCAGAGGGGGCCATCGACTGGAGCGAGAGTGCTGAAGCGCTGTGGCGGCGTATTCGCGCCTTTAATCCGGCTCCGGGGTGCTACACATTGCTTGGCGAGGACCGGTTTAAAATTTTGTCAGCACACGTAGAGGCGGAGCCTTGCTCGGGCGCGCCGGGCGACATTCTGTCGGCTGACGACCGTGGCCTGCGGGTCTGTTGCGGCGAAGGCGTCTTGGTCATCAGCGAAGGACAGCTGCCGGGCGCAAAAGCGCAACCCATCGCAACATTGATTAACGGCCATCGTGATCGCCTGAGGCCCGGTGTGCCGCTGAAATCCCCAGGAGCGGCGTGACAATGCGGACACCGCGGGCAGCGGCCGCGCGCACGATTCACCGCGTCCTGAGCGGAGAGTCTCTTAACCACTTTTTTCACGATACGCTGTCACAACTGGACGAAAATCGCCGCCCACTGTGTCGGGAACTGGTATATGGCACGTTGCGCGAGTGGCCTTATTTGGAAGCTGTCAGCGAGCACTACCTGGATAAGCCGCTGCGACGAAAGGATCAGGATGTCTTGGCACTGATCTGCACTGGCATGTATGAGCTGGGCCACTTACGGACACCCGCTCACGCGGTCGTATCAGAGACCGTGAGCGACACCCGAGCGCTTAAGAAACCATGGGCTAAAGGTTTAGTAAATGGTGTGTTGCGGGCCCACCAACGGCGCGAAGGCGACACACTGGAGGTCGCCAAATCGGCCAGACATGCTCTGCCCCTGTGGTTGTTCGACAGCCTGGCACAGCAATACCCGGAGCGGTATGAACAGATTGCGGCGGCCGCCCGAAGCAAGCCCCCGATGGCGTTACGCGTTAACCGACAGCAAACCGGGAGAGATGAGTACGCAGCGATGCTTGCAGAGTCCGGCATCAGTGCGGAGAGCGAGCAAACCTGTGAAGACGGGCTCGTGCTGACCACACCCATAGATGTCGGAGCGTTACCGTACTTCGCCGCAGGATGGGTGAGCGTCCAAGACATCGCCGCCCAATTTGCGGCAGGCTTACTGTCGCCGGCACCGGATGAACGGATTCTCGATGCCTGCGCAGCGCCGGGAGGCAAAGCGTGTCACATCCTGGAACAGCAGCCTCAACTCACAGAGTTGGTGGCGATGGACATCTCCGAGTCACGACAACAACGCATTCATGAAAACCGTGAGCGGCTCGGGCTACCCATGACTCTGCTAGTCGGTGACGCCAGCGCGCCACCTGAGTCTCTTCTGCGAGAGAGCTTCGATGCCATCCTTGCTGACGTCCCTTGCTCTGCGACGGGCGTCATCCGCCGGAACCCGGACGTCAAAATTCTGCGGCAGGCGGGCGACATCACGCTTTTTGCCGATCAGCAGTTCAGCATCCTCCAAGGGCTGTGGCCACTATTGAAACCTGGCGGACGGCTTCTCTATGTCACTTGCTCTGTACTGCGAGAAGAAAATGACGACGTCATCACCCGTTTCAGGGGGGCGCACAATGTGAATGTTTCCAGCCTGACGCTCCCACAGGGCATCGCGACAGAGTGTGGGTGGCAAACTTTACCCGAGCCCCACGGCACCGACGGACTCTTCTTTTCACTTCTGGAAAAACCACAGAATTGACCCGGCAAGCCTCAAACCCAACGTAAGTAATCCACATGGAATGGCGGCTTTGACTTGGTTTAAGGTGTGCGCGGGTCGTTGGGAGGGTCCAGAGGCCGGTGAAAATCATTATCCTCGGGGCAGGACAGGTCGGCGGCACGCTCGCTGAGCATCTTGCCGACGAACAAAACGACATTACTGTTGTCGACGAGCAGACGTCCACCCTTAAAAGGCTTGCTGAGCGTCTCGATGTTCGGACTGTGCTAGGGAACGGAGCGCACCCCGGCACCCTCATGGACGCAGGTGCCGACAATGCCGATATGCTTATCGCGGTAACAGACAGTGATGAAATCAACATGCTCGCTTGCACGGTTGCTTTTACACTTTACCGAACGCCCACCAAAATAAGCCGAGTTCGCTCCGCGAACTACCTCGCTGAGCATCGTGCCTTGTTCGAATCAGGTGCCATCCCAGTCGATGTCATTATCGGACCAGAGCAACTTGTCACCACTAATATTGAGCAACTAATTGCCAACCCTGGGTCATTACAGGTATTGGACTTTGCCGGCGGGCGCATCCGCCTCGTTGCAGTCAAAGCGCTCGCAGGTAGCCCTATTGTTGGCCGCGAGCTTCAAGAGATTCGGGAGCACATGCCTCGCGTTGACACGCGTGTAGCAGCGATTTTTCGTGCTGGAGGCGACCCAATTATCCCGGAAGGGACAACAGTCGTTGAGCCTAACGATGAAGTCTTTTTTATTGCTGCGAGAGAGCATATTAGAGAAGTCACATCAGAGTTACGCGAAATTGATAAACCCTACCATCGGGTCATGATCGCCGGAGGGGGGAATATTGGCTCAACCCTTGCACATCGGCTTGAAAAGCAATATCGAGTAAAGGTGATAGAGCGCTCTCAGGAGCGATGCAAAGCCTTATCCGATTTACTCGAGGACACCATTGTGCTCCACGGAAGTGGTAACGAACCGCTGCTGCTTAAGCAGGAAAATATTGAAAACACTGATGTCTTTTGTGCGCTAACTGATAACGATGAATCTAACATCATGATGTCAATGCTTGCCAAAAAGCTGGGCGCTAAAAAAGTGATCACGCTCATTACCAACGCCGCTTATGCAGACCTAATCGGCGACGAAATTGATATTGCCATTTCGCCACAACAGGTAACTATCAGCAGTCTTCTCATGCACGTGCGGCAGGGTGATATTAGCGCCGTGCACTCGTTACGCAGGGGTGCCGCAGAAGCGATCGAGCTTACCGCTCACGGCGACTATCGCTCTTCCAAAGTGGTTGGGCGGAGATTGGACGAACTCAACCTCCCTTCCAGCGTCACGGTTGGTGCAATTTTAAGAGGGGACGAGGTTCTGATCGCGCACGATGATGTTGTAGTGGCGGCCGAGGACCACGTCATACTTTTCCTCACCGACCGAAGTCAAATCTCAGCTGTAGAAAAATTATTTGCGGTTGGTTTCGGCTTCATCTAATGCGCTTTGCGATGGCCCTCAAGATTATCGGGGTGCTGCTGATTTTGTTCAGTGCCACCATGCTTCCGCCGCTTTTCATAGGTTTAGTAGCAAGTGACGGAACAGCGGCCGCCTTCGCCACAGGTTTTGCCACCACGCTTTTTTCTGGGGTCGCAATGTGGCTCTTGACGCGCCACCTGCAGCGAGACCTCAGCATACGAGATGGCTTCGTGGTGACCGCTTTATTTTGGTTAGTACTAGGCTCGTTTGGAGCCATACCGTTCTGGCTTTCACCTCAAATCGCGCTCTCCCCGACAGAAGCCATTTTTGAATCTATTTCTGGGCTGACGACGACTGGCGCCACAGTCATTACTGGCCTGGACGAGTTGCCTCGCTCCCTCCTTTTTTACCGGCAATTCCTGCAGTGGCTAGGGGGTATAGGAATAATCGTATTGGCTGTGGCGATTCTGCCTATGTTAGGAATCGGTGGCATGCAGCTTTACCGTGCAGAAAGTGCAGGTCCATCCAAAGACCGGAAACTGACGCCGCGCTTAACCAGTACCGCAAAAGCGCTATTCGCTATTTATTTGCTCCTGACAATCGCTTGCGCATTGTCCTATTTAGCGGCAGGAATGCCGGCATTCGACGCGTTATGTCATGCCTTTTCAACGGTGGCTATTGGAGGCTTCTCAACTCACGATGCCAGCTTAGGCTATTACAACGAGAATAGCGTGCTGGTCGTTAGCTCGATTTTTATGCTGCTGTCAGGAATAAATTTTGGATTGCATTTTCTAGCGTGGCAGCGCCGCGACATCCGTATTTACACCCAAGACTCAGAGGCAAGTTTTTTTATCGCGGTAATCAGCCTGGCCACCGTCATTGTGTGTTGCCTTCTTCTTTATACCGAAACACTGAACCATCAGGACAGCCTCATCCACGGAGTGTTTCAAACTATATCGATTGCCACCACCACCGGCTTTACCACTCAGGATTTTTCGGTCTGGCCACTCTTCTTGCCTGTGTTCTTATTAATTTTGAGTTTTATGGGAGGCTGCGTTGGGTCCACGGGTGGAGGCATGAAGGCTTTGAGAATACTGCTGATATTTAAGCAAGGCGTGCGAGAACTACGCCAGTTGCTGCACCCTAACGCCGTCATTCCACTGAAATTGGACTCCAGAAGGGTCCAAACCGAGGTCATCAGTGCGGTCTGGAGTTTTTTTGCGGTTTATATGTTTTGCTTTGTGCTGATCTGGCTTGCACTGCTAGCGACCGATATGGATTTTATTTCTGCTTTTTCTGCCGTCATCGCAACAATGAACAACCTTGGTCCGGGTCTGGGTGAAGTAGCAAGCCACTACTCTTCGGTGAGTGAAGCAGGAAAATTGGTTCTGTGTCTCGCCATGTTAATGGGTAGGTTAGAGGTATTCACTCTTCTTGTTTTACTCACCCCGGCCTTCTGGCGGGATTAAGCGGCCACAGGACCAGTCAAGAAACTCTATTACCTGAGACCGCGAGCGTTTTGAATGATGTCATAAGCCGCCGTAATTTCCTGCGCACGCGCTGTTGCTACTTTAAGCAACTCGTCTGGAACACCCTCTGCGACCAACTTATCAGGATGATGCTCGCTCATGAGCTTCCGATATCGCCGCTTGATATCTGCGTCACTGGCAGTGTTGTCAATGCCTAGCGCAGCATAAGCAGTGTCCAGCTGCGACACCTCACGACTTGCCTCGGAGTAACTGTGAGCCCCACCGGACCGGTTATATCTTCCTTGCTGAAACTGAGTTCGAGCATTTGCCATGGATATCAGCTGAGCAACTTCCTGGCGGTGCAACCCTAGTAAGTCGGCTAACAGGTATATCGCGGCGCGCTCTCTCTCAGAAAAGCTACCATCAGCAAGAGCGATGTCCACTAACATTGCCATAAGTGTTCGTTGTGCCTGGAGGCGCTGGCCAAGGCACTGAGAAAATCGTTTGATAGTAGGTGCTGGGTCGAAACCCGAAGCCGAGCCCGTCTTAAATCGTTCAATGGCAGTTCGGCGTTGCGCGGCGGTCAGACGAAGCTGTGTGAACAAAGCCTCTGTTTGCGCTATCTCGGCCTCAGAGACTCTGCCATCCGCTTTTGCTACGAAGCCCAATAGAGTGAACGTGGTTTCAAAAAATTGGTCGCGCATAATTTGCACGGCCTCTGGACCAGATAGTTTTAGAGCCTGCCAAAGCCCCCGGTCAAACGCGTGACCCAGCACTAAACCAAATAGGAGCCCTGCTGGACCAAAGGCCAAGAAACCGATGACCCCAGCAATAACCTTACCCGTCAAGCGTGTCATTGAAATCTCCTATGGGGTGACGCACTGGTAGTGCGGCCCTGTCGCAATGTTCGCTGCCATGATGACTTTGAATGAATGGGACATAAAAGAAAGCAACCACGTCTGTGGGTAGCTGGAAAATTGATTATGGCGCGGACAACGCAGTTATACTAACGCCCCCCATCGATATTGGATCGTTTCGTGGCGCCGGCGACATTTCAAGAGGTTATTCTGCGGCTTCAAAGCTACTGGGCCGAAAAGGGCTGCGTGGTCCTGCAACCCTTGGATATGGAAGTTGGTGCCGGTACATTTCATCCGGCCACTTTCCTGCGGGCACTGGGACCAGAAAACTGGAACGCGGCCTATGTGCAACCAAGCCGTAGGCCTGCTGATGGACGCTACGGTGAAAACCCCAACCGGCTTCAGCACTATTATCAGTTTCAAGTCGTGATGAAGCCCTCACCTGCTGACTTTCAGGACCTCTATCTAGGGAGCCTCTTTGCGCTGGGTATAGATCCCTTGGTGCACGATATCCGCTTTGTTGAGGACAACTGGGAGTCTCCGACACTGGGCGCATGGGGATTAGGCTGGGAAGTGTGGTTAAACGGCATGGAGGTGAGCCAGTTCACTTACTTCCAACAAGCGGGTGGACTCGAATGCTACCCCGTCACTGGCGAGCTCACCTATGGCCTTGAGCGCATCGCCATGTACTTGCAGGGTGTGGAATCCGTTTACGACCTCGTCTGGGCAGAAACGGCCGCAGGAAAAGTGTCCTACGGAGACGTGTATCACCAAAACGAAGTCGAAATGTCGACCTTCAACTTTGTCGAAGCTGACGTTGATTACCTGTTCTCGCAGTTCGAGTTTTGCGAAAAAGAGGCACAGCGCTTGGCGGAGAAAAAGTTGCCATTGCCCGCGTACGAACATGTCATGAAAGCCTCTCATACCTTTAACTTGCTGGATGCACGGCATGCGATCGGCGTCACTGAGCGGCAAAGGTACATCCTGCGGGTACGCACGCTCGCCAGAGCAGCGGCCGAAGCCTATGTTGCCGCACGGGGCGCACTCGGCTTTCCACAGGCCGACCCGGACCTGGCCGAGATCGCACTGGAACAGCTGAAAGCAAAACAGGAAGGTGAAACGTGAGCACCGCCGACTTACTGTTCGAGCTGGGCACCGAGGAGCTCCCCGCAGGTGAAATCGCGGGAATGGCGCACGCGTTACGCAAAGGCATCACTAACGGTCTGGCTGAACAGGGCCTGTCATTTTCTGACGCCTGCGACTATTCAACACCGCGGCGGCTCGCTGTGCTCGTAACAGGCTTGGAAACAAAGGGGCCGGATCTAAATAACAGCGTAGTCGGGCCGCCGTTGAGCGCTGCACGTGATGCAGATGGTCAGTGGACGAAAGCAGCGGAAGGGTTCGCTCGAAAACAAGGTGTGACCACCGCTGAGCTGGATGTCGTCGAAGAACAGGGTGTGGAGCGTATCGTCGCGCATGTCTCGCAGAAAGGCGCTGATGCGGCATCGGTCATACCCGAGCTTGTCGCGCGCGCGGTCTCGGCCATTCCCGTTTCCAAACGTATGCGATGGGGTCGGTCCAGAGATGAATTTCTCAGGCCAGTACAGTGGCTGGTGCTGCTGCTTGGTGATGAAGTCTTGCCCCTGTCTTTATTTAATTTAACCAGCGGGCGTGAGACGCGCGGGCACCGGTTTCATCACAACCTGCCCGTAGACATTGCATCACCTGCGGTATACCCAGAGGCGCTACGATCGGCACGCGTACTGTGTGACACCACTGAGCGACGTGAGCTGATCGCTCAACAAGTCACCGCCTTGGCTAACCAGAGTGAGTCCGTCGCGCTGGCCGATGATCTTCTCGATGAGGTGACGGGGTTGGTCGAGTGGCCCACAGCACTGCGCGGGAGCTTCGACGAAGAATTTCTCGAAGTGCCCTCTCAGGCGCTGATTTCGGCAATGAAGACGCATCAAAAGTACTTTCACCTGACACGTGATTCAGACGGCGCTCTCGTACCGTCATTCATCACGGTCTCGAACATAGAAAGTCAGCAACCCGATGAGGTGATCTCAGGCAATGAGCGAGTCATACGACCTCGCCTCAGTGATGCGGCGTTTTTCTTCAGCAATGACAAGCAAACCCCTTTGGGTTCGCGCCAGGCGCGCTTGAGCAGCGTCGTCTTTCAACATCAGCTTGGCAGCCTCCACGATAAGACCGAGCGCATCACACAGCTGGCATCCGACATCGCTTCCACCCTTGGCGCTGATCAGAGCATCACAGCGAGAGCGGCACAGCTGTGCAAATGTGACCTCGTCTCGGAGATGGTGTTGGAATTTCCAGATCTTCAGGGCATTGCAGGACGCCACTACGCGACGCATGACGGCGAAACAGCAGAGGTGACGGAGGCGATTGAGTCGCACTACTACCCTCGCTTCGCGGGAGATCATCTGCCTCCATCAGCGGAAGCATCAGCCGTGGCGTTAGCTGACCGCCTTGATACGCTTGTCGGGATTTTTGGTATCGGCCAGCCACCGACAGGTTCAAAAGACCCTTTCGCGCTACGCCGGGCATCGTTAGCAGTAATTAGAATACTGATCGACCAGAAGAGGCCGGCATCATTACATGCGCTTCTAGACCAAGCGGTGTCAAAGCACTCCGCGGCGCTACAACCCGACACCGTTGAGGTCGTGCAACAGTACATCCTAGATCGGCTGGGTAACTGGTATGACGATGAGGGCATTCACATCTCCGTTCTTCGCGCGGTGCTCGCCACCGGGATCGACGACCTCTTCGACATCGACCTCCGTGTGAGAGCACTGAACAGGTTTGCGCAAACAGAAACGGCGGAGCACCTTGCTGCAGCGAACAAACGCGTTGCCAATATTCTGGCCAAAGCGGATTCACTAGACGACGAACAGCCCGACCCCTCACTTTTCACTGAGGAGGCGGAAGTTGCCTTGTATAGCGCGGTAAAGGCCGCCGACGAGGCGGTAGAGCCATTACTAAGTGAACGGAACTACCAAGATGCACTGGATGAGTTAGCAAAACTCCGCGGCCCAGTTGACGCATTTTTTGAGCATGTCATGGTGAATAGCGAGATCCCTGAAGAACGCCAAAACCGGTACCGGCTGCTAAACCAACTGCGTCTACTCTTCACTCAACTTGCAGACCTGGCGTTGTTAGCCGCAGCAGAATGACAGGCACGGCACTGTTCTGGCTTGGCATCACCGCCGCCTGTGCCGCAGGGCTCGGCTTATCCCTTGTTCAACTGCGCAAACAGCGAATCGAACGAGACGCGCTTCATCAGGAGATCGCCGCGCAACGCACAGCAGCGTCTTTAGCAACAGAGCGAGCGGAGGCGGTAGAGGCAGAGCGCGCGCAATTACGGGAGGACTGCTCAGCGCTGAGAGCACAACTGAGCGCCCAAACCGCTACGCTGGCAGAGCGAGGGACACATCACGAATCGCAGATGAAGTGGGTCGAGGAGTCCCGCGCCGCTCTGCGTACCGAGCTTGAGGTTATAGGACAAAAACTACTGGCATCCTCTGGTAAAGCGCTGGAAGCGACCAATCAAAAAAGCCTCGACAGCATTCTCAAGCCGCTGGCTGAAAAAATTGATTCGTTTCAGTCACGCGTGAACCAAGTGCATTCGGATATGGTTCGTAACAGCGCTTCACTGAGCGAACAGATCAAACATCTGGAATCCGTTGGGGTATCAATGTCAGGTGAAGCGCAAAATCTGACGCGTGCGCTGAAAGGAGACAAAAAGCTCGTCGGTAATTGGGGAGAAGCGCAGCTTGAAAAGACGTTAGAACTGGCGGGGTTGCGCCGTGGTGAACACTACGATGCACAGGTTTCCATTAAAGATGAGCGTGGAGACCGACACCTACCAGACTTTGTCATCCGGCTCCCTGAAGGGAAAAACCTCGTCATCGACAGCAAGGTTTCGCTAGTCGATTATGAACGGGCGGTCACGGCAGAAACCGATGCCGAGCGATCGGCAGCGCTTGAGGCTCATGGCAAAGCCGTTAAACAGCACATCGACTCTTTATCAGCCAAGGACTACGCAAACTTACCCGGAATGCAAAGCCCGGACTTTGTGTTGATGTTTATGCCAGTTGAACCGGCCTATATCGAAGTGATGCGAGAGCAACGAGAGCTCTTCAATCATGGGTATCAAAAGAACGTCGTGCTGGTATCTCATACGACTCTGATGCCCATTCTGCGCACAGTGGCCAACCTGTGGATGATCGAGCACAGCAACCGTGAAGCGCGGGAAATCAGTGAACGCGCGGGCGACATCTACAACACGGTCTGCCTGTTAGGAGACCGGCTGTTGTCATTAGGCGCCTCCCTCTCCACCGCGACCAATAAATATAACGATGCGGTCAAAGCCGTTCAGGGGAAGCAAGGCCTGGCGGGAAAGGTTGCACGATTCCAAACACTGTCTAAACGGGCGAACAAAACCTTTCCCGAGGCGCTATCTCCCATCGACCCTGAAATTGAAGTCATGCGAATAGATGAACTGCACGACGGAAAGCAAACCCCGCTGCCAGACGACAGCAATAGTTAAAAGCGGCTTGCGCTGCGGACGGCTGCGCCACTCACAAGCCCGCAAATCAAGAATCAGGATGTCCGCTACGGCGCGCGTTAAGTCGCGTTAGCCGGCTGCAAACCCACTGCACGCCAAGGCTATCCAGCCCTCTGCGCCAACGCATTGATGCTCTATCGCTGCTTAAATGTCGAGATTCGCCACCGCGAGCGCGTTTTGCTCAATGAACTCCCGGCGCGGCTCAACATCGTCGCCCATTAACGTAGAGAACATTTGATCAGCCAAAAAGGCATCCTCAATCGTCACCTGCAGCATTCGTCGCGCCTCGGGATCCATGGTCGTCTCCCACAGCTGCTCCGGGTTCATCTCACCCAGACCCTTATACCGCTGGATAGAGCAACCTCTCCGCGCCTCAGCCAGCAGCCAGTCGAGCCCGGCAGCAAAATCCTGCGTCTCGTGACGCTTCTCTCCGCGCTGGAAGAATCCGTCCGGCTCAATCAACCCGTCTAGCCGCTCACCCACCGCACGCAACGCGCGATATTCGGCTGAGTCAAAAAACCCTCTGCTCAGCACCGTATCGGTTGCCACGCTGTGAGCCGTGCGCCGCACGACGGGGTAATAGAAGCCGCGTTCCGGATCCTGACGAACAAACACGTCATACAGCACTGACTTGTCTTGTGAAGTAAGTAAGCGCTCACTTAAGGCGTCGGCAAAGGCCTGAACAGTGCCCTCATCTCCCAAGTCAGCGGTAGCCAATGCCGGCACCGCCATCAACGGCCACAGTACATCCTGGGGATACACCCGTGCCAGCCGCTCAATGTCTGACGCGACGCCTTGGTAAGATCCAACTAACTCCGCCAGCGCCTCACCAGCCAACGGAGGTGCCTCTGCGTTAGTGAAAATCGCCGCCTCTTCAAGCGCCGATTGCGTCAAATACTCTGCCAAGGCTGCTTCATCTTTCAGGTAACGACTCTGCTTGCCGCGCGCCAGTTTGTAGAGCGGTGGTTGTGCAATGTAGACATGCCCGCGGTCGATGAGCTCCCGCATCTCACGGAAAAAGAACGTCAAATACAGCGTGCGGATGTGAGATCCATCCACGTCAGCGTCGGTCATGATAATGATGCGGTGATACCGGAGTTTCTCGGGGTCAAATTCGTCTTTACCAATACCACAACCCAGGGCCGTCACCAGATTGCCGATCTCGGCGGAGCTCAGCATCTTGTCAAAACGCGCCTTCTCGACATTCAGAATCTTTCCTTTAAGTGGCAGGATCGCCTGAAATTTGCGGTCACGTCCTTGCTTCGCTGATCCCCCCGCGGAATCACCCTCAACCAGGTAGAGTTCGCTCAGCGCGGGATCGCGCTCCTGGCAATCTGCCAACTTGCCCGGCAGGCCGGCGATATCTAGCGCACCTTTGCGCCGAGTCATCTCGCGCGCCTTGCGCGCTGCCTCTCGAGCGCGAGCCGCATCAATCATTTTCCCAACCACCAGCTTGGCGTCGGCTGGGTTTTCTATCAGAAAGTCGCTGAAGAACTGATTCATTGCCTGCTCAACGGCGCCTTTGACCTCACTCGACACCAGCTTATCTTTAGTTTGAGAGGAGAATTTCGGGTCCGGTACTTTCACTGAAACGATCGCAGTCAAACCCTCACGGGCATCATCTCCCGTTGTAGACACCTTTGCCTTCTTCGCAAGTCCCTCTTTTTCAATGTAATTATTCAAACAGCGGGTGAGGGCGGCGCGGAAGCCCGCCAAGTGTGTGCCGCCATCTCGCTGCGGAATGTTATTGGTGTAGCAGTAAAGGCCCTCCTGGAATCCATCGTTCCACTGTAGCGCCACCTCCACCTCAACACCCTCATCGGCTTCAGCCTGAAAATGACATACCTTGGCGATCGGCGTCTTGGCCTGATTCAAGAACTCGACAAAGGCTCTCAGGCCCCCTTCGTACGCGAATAGCTCCTCTTCACCGGAACGCTCATCTTTCAAAAGAATGCGAACGCCGCTATTTAAAAAAGCGAGCTCTCTCAATCGCTTAGCTAATACATCATAGTGAAAAGCGATGTTACTGAAAGTCTCGGGAGAAGGGGTAAAGCGCACGGCCGTCCCGGTATCAGTCGTTTCGCCAACGACCTTCAACGGCGACTCTGGCACCCCGTGCGCGTAAGTTTGCTCAAACAGCTCGCCCTTCCGGCGAATGGTCAGCTGCAGCGTCGAGGACAGCGCGTTAACAACCGACACACCAACACCGTGCAAGCCACCAGAAACCTTATAGGTATTATCGTCAAACTTCCCGCCAGCATGGAGCACCGTCATGATCACTTCAGCAGCAGACACGCCCTCCTCGTGCTGCTCAGTGGGTATACCGCGACCATTGTCGGAGACCGTCACGGATTCATCAGGGTGGATCACAACGTCAATTTGGCTGCAATGTCCCGCCAGGGCCTCGTCGATGCTATTGTCAACGAGCTCAAAGACCATATGGTGCAAGCCCGTGCCATCGTCGGTGTCGCCAATGTACATCCCGGGTCGCTTGCGCACAGCATCCAGGCCCTTGAGGACCTTAATACTGGAAGAGTCGTAATCTTCTGTACCTGAAGGTTGCTGGTTATCGTCTGACATATTGCCTCACTTCCACCCGTAAACCGCGCCGCCCGCGGCTGTTTAAACGCTTGAAACACTTTTTAACGCTATCCCGCCTCGCTGGTACCGTTGGGCAGCGCCGGCGTCCTAGCTCTGCAGCGCGATTTGGCCTTGTTCCACGTGGAACAATCGCAGCGGTCCTTTACCCCACGCCGCCTCAAGCGACCCCCGATCGACAGCAGTTAATATCACCTGTCGATCAACACCCAGCTGTGCGCAGACATTGGCACAATGAGCACGATCTAATTCAGCCGGGAGGTCGTCAACCAGATAGACCGGCTGTCCGTTGCCGCCCGCCTCGATCAGGCGCCCCTGTACCAGCTTGAGCGCGATCAACAACAGTTTCAACTGACCGCGCGACAAGACGTCTGCCGCCATCACGCCGTCCACCATGAACCGTAGGTCCCCGCGATGCGGCCCAACCTGAGTGAATCCTTGGGCGGCATCGCTCTGGGCGTTGCGCTCCAGCGCCTCTACCAGACCTAGCTGCTTATCCCAGCCCGGGCGAAATACGACGGACACATTAGCCAGTTCAGCAGACAGCTTCGGCGCCATCCCGGCAAGCTGTGCGGACAGCGCGTCTGCTATGCGCACCCGGCTTTTGGTTAAACGCTCCCCCGTCTCAGCAAGCTCTTGCCGCCACGCGGCATCGCCTTCAAGTATACCACGGCGCAGCCCCCCGTTTCTCTGCCGCATCGCTTGCGCGTAGCGCCGCCATAAGGGCAAAAAAGAGTGTTCCACGTGGAACAAAGTGCCATCCAGCAGCCGACGGCGCCCTTCGGGCGGGCCAGTGACCAGCCCCAGACTATCTGTATCAAGCAATACCAGGGGCATTGCGCGCGCGAGCTCAGACAAAGACGCAACATTTGCACCATCAATCCGCGCGCGAACACTGCTGTCCCGGTGCTTTTCGATACCCATGGTAAATGAGCGGGCCTGCTGACGGACCCGGCAAACCACCCGGCATTCATCTTGGCCGTGCTGAATGACAGGTTTGGCTTGGTGCGTGCGAAAAGATCGACCCACGCCCAAAACGTGGATGGCTTCTAGAAAACTGGTTTTCCCTGAACCATTGGCCCCGAAGAGAGCCGTAGCGCCGGGATGCAAATCGATCGAGACACTGGAGAGATTCCGGACACGATCTATTGAGACATGCTCCAGCATCTAGGGAGTAGGGCGCGAATCAGAGCCGCATGGGCATTACGACATAAAGTCGCTCTGGCTCCTGTTCGGCCGGAGATTCCGCATGCTCAAGTAGCGCCGAGCTCGCCTCATCTGCCAGAGAGAGACGGACTTGTGGTTGGTCTAAAACCGCCAATACGTCGAGCAAGTAGCTCACATTGAAGCCAATCTCAAGCTCAGCACCAGAGTACTGCACCGCAACCACCTCCTCCGCCTGCTCTTGCTCGGGGTTATTGGCTGTAATATCCAGGTTGTTATCTGTAAGCTTTAACCGAACACCTCGGTATTTCTCGTTAGAAAGAATGGCTGTCCGTGTGAACGCCTGCCGCAATTCTGCCCGATCACCGATCACCGATTTGTCAGAGTTTTTAGGGATAACGCGCTCATAATCGGGGAACTTGCCGTCAACGAGCTTCGAAGTGAAGGTAAATTGCTCATTCGCAGCCTGAATGTGGTTACTGCCTATCGCCAGCTGTAGCGGCGCATCGCCGTCGAGTAGGCGAGCTAGCTCCAGCACCCCTTTCCGCGGGATGATTACGCCGGTATCTTCCGCATCAACACGCTGTGGGCCTGTCGCCAGCGCCAGTCTGTGACCATCTGTCGCCACAACACGCAGCCGTCCACCCAAAATCTCAAGATACAAGCCATTTAGGTAGTACCGCACATCCTGTTGCGCCATCGCAAACGCCGTGCTGTCGATCAGCTGTTTCACTAGCGACTGATCCAGGGCCAACGATACCGCGCCTGCCCCTCCCTCCACAGAAGGGAAGTCCGCCGCAGGTAGCGTAGACAGCGTGAAACGGCTTCGGCCCGCCTTCACGGTCGCCTTACCTGAGTCCATGGAGAATTCTATTGTGGAACCCTCTGGAAGCGACTTACAAATATCCACCAGCTTGCGGGCGGGCACCGTCACCTCACCATCAACACCCGCTGACTCAAGCTCCACGCGCCCCACGAGTTCAACCTCGAGGTCTGTACCCGTAAGCGATAGCGTCGTGCCCTCCAGCACCAGTAGGAGATTGGACAGAATAGGTAAGGTTTGTCGACGCTCCACTACCCCTGCGACAAGATTCAGTGGCTTTATCAGTGCATCACGGGAAATGGAGAATTTCATGTCATTTGGCTCGTTGTGTCGTCAATTAGGTTTGGGGGCCTGTGCGCACACTCAGCTCGGCCCCGAAGCTTAGGGAGTCAGGTCGTCAGCGCCCTGAGTAAGTTTTGATAGTCCTCACTAATGTCAGGGCTGGTATCCCTCAGCTCTCTGATTTTACGACAAGCATGAAGCACTGTCGTGTGGTCTCGGCCACCAAAAGCATCTCCAATTTCGGGCAAGCTGTGTTGGGTAAGCTCTTTTGCCATGGCCATAGCCACCTGGCGAGGCCTGGCCACCGACCGGTTGCGCCGCTTAGACATCAGATCGGCCACCTTGATTTTGTAGTACTCGGCTACTTTGCGCTTGATATTGTCTAACGACACCTGCTTGTCCTGTAGCGCAAGTAAGTCTTTCAAACTGTCTTTGATCAGCTCTACATCAAACGGCCTACCAGTGAAGTTGGCACTGGCGATTACCCTCTTCAACGCACCCTCGAGCTCACGAACATTCGACCGAATCCTCTGAGCGATGAAAAACGCCGCATCTGGGGCGAGGGAAATATGGCTTTGCTCTGCCTTTTTCATGAGGATAGCGACCCGCGTCTCAAGGTCGGGGGGCTCAACGGCAACCGTGAGACCCCAGCCAAAACGGGATTTGAGCCGCTCCTCAACCCCTTCAATCTCTTTCGGGTATCGATCACAGGTCAAAATCATCTGCTGACCGCCCTCAAGCAAGGCATTGAAAGTATGAAAGAATTCCTCCTGTGAGCGATCCTTATTAGCGAAAAACTGAATATCGTCGATCAGAAGTGCGTCAACCGACCTGTAAAAGCGCTTGAAGTCATTAATCGCATTCAACTGAAGTGCCTTCACCATATCGGCAACAAACCGCTCGGAGTGCAGATAAACAATCTTTGCATCAGGGTTCTTGCGCCGCATCGCGTTGCCGACCGCATGCATCAGGTGCGTTTTGCCCAACCCCACGCCACCATAGAGAAACAGTGGGTTATAGGAGTGCCCCGGGTGCTCCGCTACCTGTTGCGCTGCTGCAAGCGCCAACTGATTACTCTTCCCCTCGACAAAACGTTCAAAGGTATAACCCTCGACCAAACTTGATGGCGACAGCAATCCCGGGGGGGCCGCGCGCACGGCGGGGGCCGCAGCGACACCCTGAGCATCAGGGCTTTGTGCAGGGATCACCGATCGCACCGCGGGAGGCGATACCTGCGAACCTTGCACTGTGACGGAGGCTTGCGCAGAGGCGGGCGCTACCACGTCCAGTAGATAGGCGTTGATCATCGGTAAATATTTCTCCGCCACAAAATCGCGGATAAATCTGTTAGGCGCTGCGAGGAGCAATCCCGTGTCTTGCCATTCAGCCTGAAGCGGCCGAATCCAGGTATTGAACTGCTGCGGGGGGATATCACTGCCTAAACGATTTAAACAGTGCTGCCAGGGGTCCGTTAACGGCTGAGGGGCAACCAACGCTGTTCTCCAATTCTTTCGTGTTTTCTACACTGTTGTGGTTTTTTCTTGTGACTGTAGGTTTGGCTGGCTCCTGCCGCTCGCGAACGTCCCCAAAACTGTTCCGCCTGCCCCAGATAAGTCTGGGCGTAGTTATCCACAAAGATGCATTTGTATCAACAGGTTTTTTATTGTTATTTATCAGAAGCTTACCAGATCACAGTGGGCCTAAACCATTATATCTGGCAGCGCAACAAAAATAACGATCGGCTGTGGATAAGCTGTGTTTATCTTTTGGTAAACCTGTGGCGTGCGGGCAGCGCTTGTGCCCTAAAGCTGTTTTGTAACGGGCCCTCTGGACGGATGCTGCGCTGGGTCATGCCGCGTTAGATAAGGCCTGAGGGCGGGTAGCGGGGGAGAGGCGACTGCAGCGCAACCGCTCAAAGCGCTCGTGGATAAACTTTTTTGCGCCGCCGGCGCTCAAGGCCAGGAGGTCTCCCAGAGGCTCTTGCCAAGGCCACTTAGCGCACCTATACTCCGCGCCCCGAAAGCACTGCGACGCCTACAGGCACAGCGCGTAGCGAGCATGCAACCAGTCAAGTATTGGCAGCGGTAACCTGACTGCCAATCAGTAACAAGGACATCGTCATGAAGCGTACATTTCAACCAAGCGTATTGAAGCGTAAGCGTAACCATGGCTTCCGCGCACGAATGGCCACCAAAAATGGGCGAAAAGTGTTGGCCCGTCGCCGCGCCCGCGGACGTGCCCGACTGTCGGCGTAAACACTCGCCGCACGGGTCATGTTTGGCCCATGCTTAGCTTTCCCCATTCAGCCAGACTTTCAAATCCCGAGGATTACCGCCGGGTGTTTGACTCGCCCGCTTTTAAAGTCAGCAGCGCCGCGTTTTTACTGTTGGCACAACACGCCGAGAACTCTCGATCCCGGATTGGGGTCATCGTCGCCAAAAAACACGTCAAACTCGCGACCCGACGAAACCGGCTAAAGCGCCTGGTACGGGAGCAGTTCCGGCTCAACCTGTTTCACCCCAGCCTCGATCTGGTTGTCCTGGCTCGATCAGCGGCTGACAGCATGGATAACGCGCAGGTCACAAACGACTTGGAACAGCTCTGGGCCAAGCTACAAGAGAAGGCTTCCGCGTAATGATGGGGCTGCTGACATGGACCGATACCCTTGCGAGGCGCGCACTCATTCAGCTGATTAAAGGCTATCAGTTGGTGCTCAGTCCCTGGATCGGCAGAAGTTGCCGATTTACACCGACCTGCTCGCAATATGGGATTGACGCCCTCGAAAGGCACGGTACGCTTCCGGCCCTATGGCTCACGACTCGCCGATTGCTGCGTTGCCACCCTTGGTGCGAGGGAGGTTATGATCCTGTCCCGACAGACAACGCGCCGCCGCGCTCTCACTGAGGTTCAAAATGGATATCCCTCGTTATGCCCTGATTGCCGCAAGTGTTCTATTGGGCCTTATGTTGCTGGGAGAGTGGACGCGCTTCTCTGAAGACCAACACACCGCGGCGCTTCCCGCCGTTCCCATGGTTGCGCCAGCGGAAACCTATCCCAGCCCCGCACCGACTCCGAAAGCTGACAGCGACCTGCCGGTAAATGAAGACGTCGATCTTGCATCGCAGGCAGTCACGGAAAGCGCTCGCAGTGACTCAGAGAGTGTTACCGGAGAACTCATTACCGTCCACACCGACACACTAGAAGTCATGATTGATCTCAACGGTGGTGACGTCGTCGGTACCGCGCTGAAGTCCTACCCCAAAACCCTCGCTGCACCTGATAACCCGTTCGTGTTGTTGGAGCGAAATACGCAACGCACTTACATCGCCCAGTCCGGCATCGTTGGCAGTGACGGTATCGACAGCAAAGAACGCGCCATCTATGCCAGCCAACAAACGTTTTATGAGTTGGGTGCGAGTGAGTCGTTAGAGGTGGCGCTGACTTACGCAGGCCCTAATAACCGTCTCGACGTCACCAAGCGCTTCCTGTTCACGCGCGGCAGCCACGTTGTCACGGTCGTCCATGATGTCACCAATACCTCTTCTGAAGCCGCAAACATCACACCCTTCGCACAGATAAAAAGGGACAGCACCAAAGCCCCAGCAGGCAGCGAATCCAGCATGGGGATGCAGCCCTTCCTCGGATCAGCCTTAACACAGCCAGATCAGCGCTTTGCAAAATTCGACTTCGAGGATATGGCTGAAGACCCCTTTAAAGCTGATCTCTCCGGCGGGTGGGTGGCGATGCTTCAGCACTATTTTGTATCGGCGTGGGTGCCCGACCCTGACCAGACTTATCGGTATCGCACGCGCCAAACTCAAGCGGGCTTCAACATCATTGGTTATACAGGACCCGCGATCTCGGTGGCCCCCAACGAGACCTTAAGTGTGACTAACCGGCTCTATACGGGGCCCAAACATCAGTCCGTACTATCTGACCTGGCGCCCCATCTCGATCTTGTCGTGGATTACGGTTGGCTATGGTGGATTGCGCAGCCGCTTTTTTGGTTACTGACCTTTATTCAAAGTATCGTCATTAACTGGGGCGTTGCCATCATTCTGCTGACAGTGCTGGTGAAGCTTGCCTTCTTCCAGCTCTCAGCTGCCGGCTATAAGTCTATGGCCCGAATGCGCAAGGTGCAGCCCCGCATCATGGCGATTCGCGAAGAGTATGCCAATGACAAGGCAAAACAATCACAGGCCATGATGGAGCTTTACAAAAAAGAAAAGATTAACCCCCTCGGCGGCTGTTTTCCCATCCTTGTTCAAATGCCGGTGTTTATTGCGTTGTATTGGGTTCTAATGGAATCGGTAGAACTCCGCCAAGCGCCCTTTGCGCTGTGGATCAACGATTTATCCGTGATGGACCCTTATTTCGTTCTGCCTATTCTGATGGGCGCCAGCATGTACTACATGCAAAAGCTCAATCCTGCACCGCCGGACCCGATGCAGGCGAAAATCATGCAATGGATGCCGATCGTCTTCACCTTTTTCTTCTTGTGGTTTCCGGCTGGCTTGGTTCTTTACTGGTTGTGCAACAACCTTTTATCGATGGCGCAGCAGTACATTATTAATCGCCGTATCGAGAACGGCGCCTTATAGAAAGCCGCTCAGAGATCTAGACCGGTGACAATGCTAAGTGGTGGCCTGGAGCGAGATACGATTGCAGCCATTGCAACACCCTCTGGGCGGGGAGGCGTAAGCATCATCCGGCTATCCGGGCCTGAAGCTCACTCCATAGCGAACCAGATTGCCGAAAAATCTTTGCAGGCCAGAACTCCCACCGTCTCCTCTTTTCGAGATGCGAAAGGCAACATTGTCGATGAAGGCCTGAGCCTCGTATTTAATGGCCCTGCTTCTTTCACCGGTGAAGATGTTGCGGAGCTACATGGCCATGGCGGTGTTGTCGTGACACAACTCCTGCTGCAGGCATGCCTCGACCGCGGTGCGCGATTAGCGCGTCCCGGGGAGTTCTCTGAACGCGCCTTCCTGAATAACAAACTGGACCTTACTCAGGCCGAAAGCTTGGCAGATCTTATCGATGCCCGAACCGAACAGGCAGCGAGGCAGGCTTCAGCATCTTTACGCGGTGTGTTCTCAAGCTCGGTTAACGCGCTCAACGAGAAATTCATCTCGCTAAGGGTCTACGTTGAAGCAGCGATTGATTTTCCGGAGGAAGATATCGACTTCCTGGCGGAGGGCAAGGTCAGCGAATCACTCAACGCGCTGCAAAATGAACTCTCTGACATCGTTGAACAAGCGCAGCGTGGCGCCATGATGAGCCGAGGTGCGCGAGTTGTACTTACCGGCGCACCCAATGCCGGCAAAAGCAGCCTGTTAAACCTGTTAGCCAAAAACAATGTCGCAATCGTGACGGACGTTCCAGGTACGACGCGCGATGTAATCAGAGAGTCCATTACGTTGGCGGGAATCGCCATAGATCTGTCAGACACTGCGGGCATCCGAGACGCGACTGACGCTATCGAGCAAGAGGGCATTAACCGCGCTCGAACAGAGCTCGCAGACGCCGACGTTATTGTTGAAGTGATTGACGACAGCGAATTACCGACCGCTGGCCAACCACTCCCGCCACAAAATTGTCCAATTATCCGCGTCTATAACAAGATCGATTTATCCAATCGACCCGCGGGCAGACTTCCAGAGTCACCTGCAACGCGTGTGATCAGTGAACAAGATGAAGCGGCGCCGCGCTCCTCAATCGGTATTGCCATATCCGCAGCGTCGGGGAAGGGTATTGAGTCGTTGGAGCACGCAATTGTAGAGAGCCTGGGAATGGACGATTCGGCCAGTGCCACGCCCTTTTCAGCTCGGGAGCGCCACGTCGACTGCTTGAAAAAAGCGCACACGCTCTTAAACAATGCAACAGATAGGTTCATCGCGACCGGGGCCGGTGAGCTATTGGCAGAGGATCTGCGTGATGTGCATCACACTCTGAGTACGATTACTGGGGAATTTGGATCCGATGATTTACTCGGAGAAATTTTCTCTTCCTTCTGTATCGGAAAATAACCCCACTCTGTACGTATGCCCACAAGTTAGGCACATCTTACTCATCATTCTGTCGAGTATTGTGTGTTGATTCATTTGCGCGGGACAAACTTGTTGAAAAGGCATAGAAAACACCCAAGACAGGCAGTGGACAATTTCCAGCAGGTTTTGCCAGCGCAATCCATCCCCAATGACCTCACAGAGTGCAACCGCGAAAGACCGGCTTTATCACGTGACCTATCCAGCCAATAAATTATTGAAGTATCGGCATATTTTTGGCTTAACAACAGAAATCTGCATCCCTAAAAACAACAGTATTTAAGTACTCTTTTATATACATATATTTTAAATAATAAGTTTCTAACTCTGAGCCCGCTCACTCGGTGTTGATTTCCTGATCGTCAGAATTACGAAACTCTGCGTATTACAGAGAGAACGACAGGTTTATACTCTGCCTCCTTTTTTTACCCTAATGCTTCGGTATGGTTAAGCACCCCGAACAATACGATGTGATCGTGGTTGGAGGCGGTCACGCGGGCACTGAGGCGGTTCTCGCTGCAGCGCGGGCGGGTGCGCACACCTTACTGATTACCCATGCTATCGATACCCTGGGACAGATGTCGTGCAATCCGGCAATTGGCGGTATCGGGAAAAGCCACTTGGTTCGAGAGATTGACGCCCTAGGCGGTGTCATGGCTAAAGCCACCGATCGCGCTGGCATTCAATTCCGCGTGTTGAATGCGCGTAAAGGACCCGCTGTCCGGGCTACACGTGTTCAAGCAGATCGCGTGCTCTACCGAAACGCTGTGCGCGCCGCTCTGGAAAATGCCCGCAACGTCACGATCTTCCAGGACGCGGTAGAGGATATTGTGCTGTTTGGCGAGACGGTGTCAGGTGTGATCACGCGGTCTGGTATCGCGTTTAGCGCACGCGCCGTTGTTCTGACTGCCGGCACGTTCCTCCACGGGAAGATGCACATCGGCGAGGAAAACCGGTCGGGTGGCCGGATGGGAGATCAGGCTGCGATTGGTTTGGCGGATCGTTTAAGGGAGCTTTGCCCAAGGGTTGGCCGCTTAAAGACAGGTACGCCACCACGGATTGACGCCCGATCGGTCAATTTCTCCGTGTTGACGGAGCAGTGGGGGGATGAACCCCGCCCGGTGATGTCTCTGACCGGAGATCGCAGCGATCATCCTGATCAGCGTTGCTGCTGGATCACAGAGACCAACGAGCAAACCCATGACATCATTCGGGGTGGATTGGAGCGCTCCCCTCTTTTTAGTGGCACGATCGAGGGAGTGGGGCCTCGTTACTGCCCCAGTATCGAAGACAAGATTCATCGCTTCGCTGACAAATCTTCCCATCAGATTTTTTTGGAGCCGGAAGGACTGACGTCGAATGAGTTGTATCCAAATGGCATTTCAACGTCGCTACCTTTCGATGTGCAGTTACACCTGGTTCGCTCTATCAAAGGACTGGAGGCGGCGAACATCACACGCCCCGGATACGCCATCGAGTATGACTTCTTCGATCCTCGGGATTTGTGCCACAGCCTAGAAACAAAGTCGATCCAAGGCCTGTTCTTTGCCGGGCAAATCAATGGCACGACCGGCTACGAGGAGGCGGCTGCGCAAGGACTGATTGCGGGGTTGAATGCTGCGCGCCAAACACAGGCATTGCCGGCCTGGGAGCCGCGTCGCGATGAAGCGTATCTGGGTGTCTTGGTCGACGATCTGGTGACCTTGGGAACCAACGAGCCGTATCGCATGTTCACCTCAAGAGCGGAATATCGATTACAGCTGAGGGAAGATAACGCTGATTTACGACTCACCGAGATCGGTCGTTCCCTCAATCTCGTCGAAGAAAACCAATGGCGGCAATTTAGCGACAAGCGTGACGCCATCGCTTCAGAGCAGGCGCGTTTGCAGCGGACCTTCATTCAGGCGGGCAGTGCTGAGGCGGCCGCATTGGAGACATTGTTGCCCAAACCCCTCTCCCGTGAGTACTCGATCGCAGAGTTATTAAAACGCCCCGAGCTCGATTACGTGGCGATTCGGGATGCGGCGCCTGCTGACATCGACGTACCTGATGCGGTGGCAGAGCAGGTGACGATTCAGCTGAAGTACGCGGGCTACATTGATCGCCAGCAAGAAGATATTGATCGCATTCAACGGCATGAAGCCATGCTGATTCCCGATGACCTCGACTTTATGCAAGTCGAGGGCCTGTCGAATGAAATCCGCCAAAAACTGTCGGAAACGCGCCCCAATAATCTCGCGCGCGCGGGTCGAATACCTGGCGTCACACCTGCGGCTTTGTCTTTACTGTTGGTATACCTGAAAAAGCGGGAGCTTATTGATAAGCAGCGCTCCGTAGCGCATGGCTGAGGGAGAGTCTGAGCGGCTCCTACTGGCGACGCAAACCCTTGGACTCTTTGTTTCGCCGGACCAAATAGAGCAGTTAGTGGCCTATGTAGATTTGCTGGAAAAGTGGAATCGGGCTTACAACCTCACAGCGATCAGAGATCGGCGAGACATAGTCGACCGGCATCTAATCGAGAGCCTATCGATAGCGCCTTTCTTGTCTGGTGACAGCCGGGTCGATGTAGGCACTGGCGCCGGTTTGCCGGGTATTCCCCTCGCTATTATCGAGCCCGGCGTTCACTATGTGCTGTTGGACAGTAACGGAAAAAAAACGCGCTTTTTGTCAGAGGTGAAAAGGGCGCTGGCTTTAACTAACATCAACGTTGAAACCACTAGAGTCGAATCTTGGCGGCCAGGTCGCCATTTTGACGCTGTGGTTACCCGCGCTTTTGCTGATTTGGGAACAACCCTAGAGAGGGTTGATCACTTGATGGGCTCGCAGGGTATGCTTTTCGCCATGAAGACAGAAAGCGTCAGTAAGGAAGTCGCAGAAATGCCGCCGAACACAGAGCATGTTGCGAGCTGGGATATATCTGTTCCGGGCCGTGACTGGCCCTTTCAACTTCTGGCGATCAGGCGATTACGTGGAGAGGATGTGTGAAGGTGATAGCTGTCGCCAATCAAAAAGGCGGCGTCGGAAAAACCACAACGAGCGTTAACTTGTCCGCTGCGCTGGCAGCCATGGATAAGCGCGTGCTGTTAATCGATCTGGATCCGCAGGGAAACGCCACGGTGTCTGTTGGCCTGAACAAAGCTGAGCTGGGTGCCACAGCATTTGAGCTTCTGGTGGAACAACAGCCGCTGTCATCGGTTGTCACATCGATCGATACGCTGAGGATGGATTGCCTGCCGGCCGATGGGGACTTAACCGCGGCGGAAGTTGCGCTATTGTCTGCGGAAGACCGTGAGCAGCGTCTAAAAGCCGCGCTTGATGAGGGATCGGCGCGATATGACTTCGTGATTATCGATTGCCCCCCGTCATTGAACATGTTGACGCTCAATGCTTTGGTCGCCGCGAACTCGGTGTTGATCACTATGCAGTGCGAGTACTTCGCACTTGAGGGCCTCTCTGCGCTGATGGAGACCATCAATACGGTTCGCCAAACCGTCAATCCCGCGCTGCACATTGAGGGTATTTTGCGAACGCTATATGACCCCAGAAACGCGCTGACCAATGAAGTGTCAGAGCAGCTGCACCAGCATTTTGAAGGATTGGTTTACCGCACAGTGATTCCGCGTAACGTTCGCCTGGCCGAAGCGCCCAGCCATGGTGTCCCGGGCATCGTATATGATCGCCTCTCAAGGGGGTCCACTGCCTACATGGCGCTGGCTGGTGAATTCATGCGCAGACAAGAGCAGAGTCAGAGGGGAGCCAGTTAATGGCGCAAAAGCGAAAGCTGAATAGAGGTCTTGAGGCGCTCCTGGGCTCTGGGTTGTTGAACACCCCCCAAGGCGAGGCGACGCAGGCCGCGCCCACTAGCGACGCGGCTTTAGCCACATCCCAAAACAGCTTGCCGGTAGAAAAACTACAGCGCGGCGAGTTTCAACCGCGGAGAGAATTCGATAAGGAAGCGCTGCAAACCCTGGCCGATAGCATTACCGCGCAAGGGATCTTGCAGCCGGTCGTGGTTCGACCGCTCGATGCAGATCGTTTTGAGATTTTGTCTGGTGAGCGCCGATGGCGGGCCGCACAGCTAGCAGGCCTTGATCATGTCCCGGTTGTCGTCAAAGACGTTACAGACGAAGCCGCCATTGCGATCGGCTTAATCGAAAACATCCAGCGGGAAGATCTGAACCCAGTGGAAGAAGGGCTGGGTCTTAAGCGGTTACAAGACGAGTTTGGGTTGAACCAAGAGCAGGTCGCTAAGGCCGTTGGACGCTCTCGCTCTGCCGTCGCCAATTTGCTCAGGTTGCTACACCTCGAAAAGGAGGTCTTGTCGATGCTCGAGCGAGGTGAACTCGACACCGGGCACGCGAAGGTGTTGTTGGCGTTATCGGGTGGAGATCAGGTGCGGGCCGCACGCAGTGTGATCAAAAAGGGTCTTTCAGTGCGCCAAACCGAGGCGCTGGTGAAAGGTTGGAGCACGCCGGACCAGCCGCCCGTCGCGCCTGATCCGAACATTAGCCGTTTGGAAAAAGACCTGAGTACCCGCCTCGGGGCGAAAGTACGCATTCAGCACCAACAAAATGGGCGGGGCCGCTTAGAGGTTCATTACACCAGCTTGGACGAGCTGGATGGCGTTCTGAAGAAAATCCAGTAAATCCCATGTATTGAAGGGTTTAGGCCTTTCCTCTAAACTCCGACCCGCATGAAAGGGGGGCTGGGTTTACCTTGGCCAAATTAAACGCCTCTGCGCCTTTCGCGATGACACGAACGCACCTTTTGAGTGTGGTGACGTCGACGGCAGCAATCGTTCTCGGGTTGGCGTTATTGGCTGGTTTCTTGCGGGGTCCGCAGACCTTTTTCGACATTGTGCTGGGCGGCGCCGTGGTGCTGTTGCCCACGTTGTGGGTGGCGGTGAGCGTGACCTCGGGTCGCTCCGTTGTCAGCCCCGCTTTAATAGGCCTTGCTCGATACACTTTGGCAGGGATTGGGTTCGCGGCCCTGTTTGCGCTGCGGCCAAGTAGTGAGCCGCTTCCGGTATTGGCCGGAAGCATGGCGTCACTGGTGTTGCCGTCTGCGCTGTTGATGTGGCGTCAGAGATAGGCCGACCCGCCGCGCCAGACTAACGCCACGGCGTTTTTCAGGCGGGAGCCAGACGCGGGGCGTAGGGCAATAAGCAGCGGAGACTGCGAATAAAGATTAATGAGGGTTAGGAGTTAAACACAGACCATGGCGGCGAACGGCGACAGTCAGACCGTATCCGAATATATCGTCCATCACCTGACGAACTTGACCTATGGCAAGTTGCCGGAAGGGTTCGAGCGTTATGACGGTAGCGTTGTGGGTGCAGGTGGTCAGTGGACCATGGCCCATGGGGCGGACGAAATCACCGCCATGGGCTTCAACGCCATCCATGTCGACTCCATGATGTGGTCGGTCGGTTTGGGGCTGATTTTCTGCTGGTTGTTCCGCCGCGTGGCGGTCCGAGCCACAGCAGGCGTTCCGAGCGGCATGGTGAACTTCATTGAGATGGTTGTTGAGTTCGTTGATGGCACGGTGAAAGACACGTTCCATGGGCGCAATCCCTTGATTGCCCCGCTAGCGCTCACCATATTTGTGTGGGTCTTCTTGATGAATTTGATGGACCTTATCCCGGTCGACCTTATCCCGCATTCCCTCATGCTTGCGGGTGTTGAATACCAAAAGATCGTTCCTTCTACAGACCCCAATATCACGATGGGCATGGCGATTGGCGTGTTTGTGCTGATGCTTTTTTATTCCATCAAGGTTAAGGGCTTTGGCTTTGTGAAAGAGCTCACGCTGAACCCCTTTAATCATCCGCTTTTTATCCCCGTGAATCTGTTCATGGAGGTTGTGGGGCTGTTGGCCAAACCGTTCTCCCTCGGATTGCGGTTGTTCGGCAACATGTACGCGGGCGAGATGATTTTTATTTTGATTGCAGCACTCTTCAGTGTCGGTGTGTTCTGGATGTTACCGGCGGCGTTGCTACAAATAGGCTGGGCGATCTTCCACATTCTGGTGATTACACTTCAGGCTTTTATTTTTATGGTTTTGACGATCGTGTACCTCAGCATGGCGCATGAAGACCATTAATTTTTGATTGACGAAGAACTTTAGGAGACAACCATGGAAATGATTTACGTTGCCGCCGCCATCATGATGGGCTTGGGTGGAATGGGCGCCGCGATTGGCGTTGGCATTCTCGGGGGGAAGCTGATTGAGGGCTCTGCCCGTCAGCCCGAGCTGGCCCCTAAGCTTCAAGGAACCTTCTTCCTTGGCGCTGGCCTGGTGGACGCGATTCCGATTATTGGTGTGGGTATCGCCATGTACCTGATCTTTGTGGTCGCGGGTTAAGACACCTCTCTGACAGCGGGGGCAGGCTAGTTACCCGTTCCCGGCACAACAGGAGCAAAGAGTGAACATTAATCTCACGCTGATTGGACAGCTAATTGCCTTTGTGGCGTTTGTTGCCTTCTGTATGCGCTACGTATGGCCGCCGATCGCCGGCGCCATGGCTGAGCGGCAAAACAAAATTGCTGACGGTTTGGCTGCCGCTGACCGTGCGGGGCACGACCTTGAAGTGGCAAAGCAACAGGCCGAGGAGCAACTCGCTGATGCCAAGCGCGAAGCCGCCGGCATCATTGAGGCAGCCAACAAGCGCGCACAAGCTGTGGTTGAGGAAGCCAAAGAGGCCGCGTCCGCTGAGGCTGAGCGCGTCAAGGCTGCAGCAGCTGCCGAGATCGAGCAAGAGCGCGCCCGCGCTCAAGAGCAGCTCATGACACAGGTTAGCAGTTTGGCGCTTGCAGGGGCGGAAAAAATTCTCGGGGCTGAGATCGATGCCGATAAACACGCCGACCTGCTAAAGGGTTTGGCGGCGGAGTCTTGATCAATGATTGAACCCACCACGCTTGCTAGGCCCTATGCGCGTGCGGCGTTCGAGCACGCGCGTGGTGCAGACCAGCTCTCTGAGTGGCAGGGCGCCTTGGCGGAGCTCGCCACGATTTCGGCTGATGACAAAGTCGCAGCCGCGATGAGAGACCCCAATCAAACCGCCGCCCAGCGAGCGTCAACGTTGGCAACATTGGTGGGCGACGGTTTGCCGCAGGCGGTGGGCAATTTGCTGGCAATCATGTCAGACAATGGCCGCTTATCGTTGCTGCCAGAGGTGTCGGCTATTTTTGATCAGCTGAAGCAGGCGGTCGAGAGCACCATTGCAGTGCATGTGACCTCTGCGTACCCACTTAGCGACACCGAAACACAAACACTTTCTGAAACGATGCAGGCCAAGCTCAACCGCAGCATTACCCTGACATCGGAAGCCGACCCCTCACTCCTGGGGGGAGCACTCATTCGAGCCGACGATCTGGTGATCGACGGTTCCGTTCGCGGCCGCCTGAATAAGCTGGCGGGCACGCTGACCCAATGACAGAGGACTAGGTCATGCAACAGCTCAACCCCTCGGAAATTAGCGACCTTATCAAGCAGCGGATAGACCAGCTTGAAGTCGTTTCGCAGGCCACCAATGAGGGCACCATTGTCTCCGTTACCGACGGCATTATCCGTATTCACGGCCTCACTGAAGTCCAGTACGGAGAGATGATCGAGTTTGAGGGCAGTGTGTTTGGTCTCGCACTCAACCTCGAGCGCGACTCTGTCGGTGCCGTAGTGCTGGGCGATTACAAACAGCTGGCGGAAGGCCAAACCTGTCGTTGCACCGGGCGGATTCTCGAAGTGCCAGTGGGCCCAGAGCTTCAGGGCCGCGTGGTGGATTCCCTTGGTAACCCAATTGATGGGAAAGGCGCTATCGAGACCAAAATGACCGACGCGATCGAAAAAATCGCACCGGGCGTTATTGCACGGCAGTCTGTAGATCAGCCCGTGCAGATTGGCCTAAAAGCCATTGATGCGATGGTGCCGATTGGCCGCGGTCAGCGAGAGCTGATCATTGGTGATCGACAGGTGGGCAAGACGGCCATCGCTGTCGACGCCATCATTAACCAGAAAGGCACAGGCATTAAGTGCATCTATGTTGCGGTCGGGCAGAAGGCCTCGTCCGTTGCGTCAGTGGTCCGAAAGCTTGAAGAGCACGGTGCGATGGAGCACACCATTGTGGTAGCGGCCAACGCTTCTGACCCCGCAGCCATGCAGTATTTGGCTCCCTTTGCTGGGTGCACCATGGGGGAGTACTACCGCGACCGTGGTGAGGATGCGCTGATTATTTATGACGATCTGTCCAAGCAGGCGGTTGCCTACCGACAGATCTCCCTGCTTCTGCGCCGACCCCCGGGTCGAGAGGCCTACCCCGGTGACGTGTTCTATCTTCACTCGCGTCTGCTCGAGCGCGCTGCGCGCGTCAACGCTGATTATGTTGAGCAGTTCACTGATGGCGCCGTGAAAGGGCAAACAGGTTCGTTGACTGCCTTGCCCGTCATCGAAACGCAAGCGGGCGACGTATCGGCGTTTGTCCCGACTAATGTGATCTCGATTACAGATGGTCAGATCTTCCTGGAAGCTGACATGTTCAACGCCGGCGTGCGCCCTGCGATGAATGCGGGTATTTCGGTCTCGCGTGTAGGTGGTGCCGCGCAAACCAAGATTGTGAAAAAGCTGTCGGGCGGTATCCGAACAGCGCTGGCGCAGTATCGTGAGCTGGCTGCGTTTTCGCAGTTTGCGTCGGATCTCGATGACGCGACCAAGGCGCAGTTGGAGCATGGAGAGCGCATTACTGAGCTGATGAAACAGAAACAGTACGCCCCGCTCTCTATTGCTGAAATGGGAGTGTTGCTGTACGCGGGTAACGAGGGTTATCTGCAAGATGTAGAGGTCGCCAAGATCGGTGATTTCGAGTCCGCGCTATTGGGTTACATGCGAGCGGAGTGTGGCGATGTGATGCAGGCCATTGAGGCTGATGGTGGTTGGGACGATGATCGCGAAGCGGCGTTCAAGTCAGCGATCGAAACCTTCAAATCGACCCAAACCTGGTAATAGCAGATGGCCGTCGGCAAGGAAATCCGCACCAAGATCTCGAGTATTCAAAGTACTCAAAAGATCACCAGTGCCATGGAAATGGTGGCGGCAAGCAAGATGCGCCGCGCTCAGGACCGGATGGAGCTGGGCAAACCCTACGCGCAGCGCATGCGGGCGGTAGTCGGCCACATTGCCAACTCCACACCAGAATATCGCCACGCCTATATGCGAGAGCGAGAGGTCAAGCGGGCCGGATATATCATTGTCTCTACCGACCGTGGTCTGTGTGGCGGCCTCAATATCAACCTGTTCAAGGCGGCTATTCAGTCAATGAAGGCCCAGCAGGACGACGGTGTAGAAGTCGAGTTATGCCTGGTTGGAGCCAAGTCCGCTGGCTTCTTCGCGAGTGTGGGTGGCAACGTAACGGCTTCAGTGAGAGATCTCGGCGAAGAGCCTTCGCTTGAAGACTTGATCGGTGGCGTGAAGACGACGCTCGACGCTTACACCGAGGGGCGCATCGACGCGCTTTACCTTGCCAGCAACGAATTTGTTAACACCATGACTCAGGCGCCGCAGGTGGAGCAGCTGCTGCCGCTCAAGGCGGAAGAGACAGATTCTTTGTCCCACCACTGGGACTACATCTATGAGCCCGATGCGCGTGAATTGTTGGATGTGTTGATGGTTCGGTACATCGAATCACAGGTTTACCAGGCGGTCGTTGAGAACGGTGCCTGCGAGCAAGCGGCGCGCATGATTGCGATGAAGAATGCGACAGATAACGCTGGCGAGCTGATCGAAGAATTGCAGTTGGTTTACAACAAAGCCAGGCAGGCTGCGATCACGCAAGAGCTGGCTGAGATAGTGGGTGGTGCCGCAGCGATTGGCTAGCGGGCGCCCGGGTTAGAACAGAATAGGCAGCGACCCGTCGCTGCGCAGGTTAAGTAACGAGGACCGGAAAATGAGTAGCGGAAAGGTCGTACAGGTTATTGGTGCCGTCATCGACGTGGAGTTTCCCCGAGACAGCGTGCCGCAGGTGTATGACGCACTGACGGTGGGTGAGAAAGGTTTGACGCTCGAAGTGCAGCAACAGCTGGGTGACGGCGTCGTCCGTGCGATTGCAATGGGCCCCTCCGAAGGCGTCAGCCGCGGTTTGAGCGTTGAGAATACTGGCGCGCCCATCTCGGTTCCTGTGGGGACGGAGACGCTGGGTCGCATTATGGATGTACTGGGCAATCCTATTGACGAGAAGGGTCCCATTGGGGAGCAAGAACGTTCCGCTATTCACCGCGCGGCGCCGACCTACGAAGAGCTCGCTGCGTCAGATGACCTCCTCGAAACGGGCATCAAGGTAATCGATCTGGTTTGCCCGTTTGCCAAGGGCGGTAAGGTCGGTCTGTTCGGGGGCGCCGGTGTCGGCAAGACCGTAAACATGATGGAGCTTATTAACAACATCGCCACCGAGCACTCAGGCCTCTCGGTCTTTGCGGGGGTGGGTGAGCGAACACGGGAAGGAAATGACTTCTACTACGAGATGCAGGAATCCGGCGTCGTGAATGTGGAAGAGATGGACAAGTCTAAGGTGGCGATGGTCTATGGCCAGATGAATGAGCCGCCCGGTAACCGCCTCCGCGTGGCACTGACTGGCTTGACCATGGCTGAGAAGTTCCGCGATGAAGGGCGAGACGTTCTGTTGTTCGTCGACAATATCTATCGTTACACGCTCGCGGGTACCGAAGTATCGGCACTACTAGGCCGCATGCCCTCTGCGGTTGGCTACCAGCCGACACTGGCGGAGGAGATGGGTGTACTACAGGAGCGCATCACGTCTACCAAGACCGGGTCGATCACTTCGATTCAGGCGGTTTATGTACCGGCGGATGACCTGACTGACCCCTCACCTGCGACCACCTTCGCCCACCTTGATTCAACCGTGGTGCTGAGTCGTGATATCGCCGCTAAGGGTATTTACCCTGCGGTAGACCCGCTCGATTCGACTTCTCGTCAGCTCGATCCTTTGATCATTGGTCAGGATCACTACGAGGTCGCGCGGGGCGTACAAACTGTTCTGCAGCGTTATAAAGAGCTGAAGGACATCATCGCGATTCTGGGTATGGACGAGCTTTCTGAGGAAGACAAGCTGATTGTGGCGCGAGCCAGAAAGATTGAGCGCTTCCTGTCGCAGCCTTTCCACGTGGCAGAAGTCTTTACAGGCTCACCCGGCATCTATGTATCACTAAAAGATACCATTGCCGGCTTTAAAGGCATCCTCGCTGGTGAGTATGACCACCTACCTGAGCAGGCGTTTTACATGGTTGGCTCGATTGAGCAGGCAGTCGAGAAGGCCGCCAAGCTGTAAGTTTGGCGGGAGACTGAGAAATGGCTACGACCATGCAGTGTGACATCGTAAGTGCTGAGGCCCAGATCTACTCGGGCGCAGTAGAGCTTCTGGTCGCGACCGGCATTGAGGGTGAACTCGGCGTGTGTTTTGGACACGCCGCACTGCTGACTCGACTGATTCCTGGGCCTATCCGCGTTGTCGAGGCAGGCGGAGAAGAGCAGGTCTATTACGCGTCGGGTGGTTTCATCGAAGTGCAAGGCGATGTCGTTACAGTGCTGGCGGATACAGCGGTGCGCGCTGATGACATCGATGAGGCGGCGGCGGAAACGGCACGCAAGGACGCCGAAGAAGCCTTGGCAAATCAACAGGGCGAAATCGATTACGGCCGAGCCTCGGCCCAGCTAGCCGAGGCCACGGCGCAATTAGCGGCTTTGCGCAAATTGAAGAACCGTGTCGGACGCGGTTAATCGCGCCAACCCCACTAAATAAAGGCTAATTTTGGTGTTTGTTTGCGCATCGGTGTGCCGGTGCTTGCAAACTGCCTGTGGTTGTCAATGATGACCCTTCCCTAGCCGCTTGAGCGGACACCCGCATGCTGGAAGTGATTATTTTGGCCGCCGGACAGGGCAGCCGGATGCAATCCTCGCTGCCCAAAGTGCTGCATACCCTTGCCGGGCAGCCGTTGGTAGCGCATGTGTTGCAGACAGCGCGCCAGATCATGGCCGATGCCATCCACGTGGTCGTTGGGCACGGTGCTCAGGCGGTGAAAGCGGCGGTGGCGGCGCCTGATGTGCAGTGTCATCTGCAGGCTGAACAGCGCGGTACGGGGCATGCTGTAGCGCAGGCTATTGGGGCCTGTGACCCCAATAGCACAGTCCTGGTGCTGTTTGGCGATGTCCCCCTGATTTCCAAAGCAGTTTTGACAGATGTGGTCGCCGCGAGTGCATCCGGCGTTGCCATGCTGTCTGCGTACCTTGAAGATCCTACCGGTTACGGACGTGTCGTCCGCGATCAAGACGGCGAGTTCACGGCCGTTGTAGAAGAAAAAGATGCCTCGCCAGAGCAGCGCAGGCTGCAAGAGATCAACACCGGCGTTTTGGCCGCAAACGCTGAGAAATTAGCGGCATGGCTCGGTCGAGTTGATAACCACAACGCCCAATCAGAATACTATTTACCCGATGTACTCAGATTGGCGCGGGAGGATGGTGTGCCGGTCACGGTGGCGTGTTCGGATAATGATTTCAATGTTCAGGGCGTCAACACACCTCAGCAACTTGAGGCATTGGAGCGCAGACATCAGCAGGTATTGGCCGACGAGCTCATGACGGGAGGTGTTTTGATCGCCGACCGGTCTCGATTGGATGTTCGTGGTCGTCTGCAGTGTGGGCGTGATGTCAGTATCGATGTAAACGTTATCTTCGAAGGTGACGTCGCGTTGGGTGACGGCGTCTCGATCGGCGCGAACTGTATGGTGCGCGACGCAGCAATTGGCGCAGGCGCGCAGATTTTGCCTTTCTCTCATGTTGAGGGTGCAGAGGTTCAAGCGGGCGCTGTGATTGGGCCCTATGCGCGACTCCGCCCCGGTGCGGTGATTGGCGAGCAGGCCAAGGTGGGAAACTTTGTTGAAGTGAAGAACGCGCGGTTGGGCTTTGCGGCTAAAGCCAATCATTTGGCATACCTTGGTGATGCCGATATCGGCGAGCACTCTAACGTCGGTGCTGGCACGATTACCTGCAATTACGACGGCGCCAACAAGCATCGCACCACGCTGGGAGAAAACGTCTTCGTGGGTTCGAACAGCACCTTAGTGGCGCCCGTGACGATTGAGTCGGGTGGGTTTGTTGCGGCAGGCTCAACGGTCACCAGCGATGTGGCACCCGATCAGTTAGCTGTAGCGCGAGGACGCCAACGCAACATCGACGGTTGGCGCCGTCCTACCAAGTCTGGAGACGCTGACTAATGTGCGGCATCGTTGCTGTCACCGCGCAGCGGGATTGTAGCGAGATTTTACTCGAGGGTTTGCGCCGACTGGAGTACAGAGGGTACGACTCCGCCGGTTTTGCATTGGTAGATCGCCAGGGCAAGCTGTCTAGCCACAAATGCCTCGGCCGTGTTGCGGCACTTGAGGACGCACAGCACACCTCACCGATACAGGGCGGCACGGGTATCGCCCATACGCGTTGGGCGACGCATGGCGAACCCTCCGTGATCAACGCACACCCCCACGTGATTAACGAGCGTATAGCAGTAGTCCACAACGGCATTATCGAGAACCATGCTGAGCTACGCGAACAGTTGGCGCAGTCAGGCCGTGCCTGTATTTCCCAGACGGATACCGAGGTTGTGGCGCAACTGATTGAGTTGGCCGTCACCGCTGGGGCGCCGCTTCTTGATGCAGTGCACCAAGTACTCCCAAGGCTCCAAGGCGCCTACGCGCTGGCCATCGTTGATCGACAAGCGCCAGATACCGTTGTCGTCGCGCGGCAGGGTAGCCCGCTGGTTCTGGGAATCGGTATTGGAGAGCATTTTGCGGGTTCTGACACGCTTGCACTGAGATCCGTCACCGACACGTTTATTTACCTCGAGGACGGTGATACGGCGGAGTTGTCTGCTGCTTCCTACCGAATTCTTGATGCCTCCGGTGCCGCGGTCGAGAGGGTACCGACGCGGCTTGCGCTGCAGGCTGATGATGAGGGTTTGGGTGATCACGAACACTACATGCTCAAAGAGATATTTGAGCAGCCTGATCGTCTGCGCGACACGATCGGTCAGAGCGCTGCCGGTGATGACGCGTTTGGCGCAATGGCGCCCGCCATTTTTCCCAACGTCGCGGCCGTTCAGATTTTGGCATGTGGCACGAGCTATCACGCAGGCTTGGTTGCAAAACATTGGATTGAGTCCTTGGCCGGTTTGCCCTGTCAGGTCGAGGTGGCGTCAGAGTTTCGTTATCGCGATTCGGTGACCCTTCCCAACACGCTGGTTGTGGGGATCTCCCAGTCTGGTGAAACGGCAGACACACTCGCGGCGCTTGAGCACATCGATGGCGCGCGCGTGTTGGCGCGGTTGGCGATCTGCAATGTTGATCACAGCGCGATGGTGCGGGCATGTGAGCTGGTCTATTTGACTCAGGCCGGTGCCGAAATTGGCGTGGCCTCCACAAAAGCGTTCACTACACAGCTGGCGGCGTTTCTTTATCTGACATTGTGTCTCGCCCGACACCACTCGCCCAATGACAAGCTGGAGTCCGATATCAAGGCGGCGCTGGAGGAAATGCCGGCTGCGGTCGAGGCCGTGCTGGCTCGCGACACAGAGATCAAAGCGCTGTCACATCACTTCACCAATAAACATCATGCGCTGTTCTTGGGCCGGGGTATCTACCATCCAATTGCGATGGAAGGCGCGCTGAAGCTGAAAGAGATTTCTTATATTCACGCTGAGGCATATCCAGCTGGTGAGCTGAAGCATGGTCCCCTGGCGCTGGTCGATGAAGACATGCCGGTCGTGGCGGTTGCACCAGATGACAAATTGATGGAAAAGCTTCGCTCAAATCTTGAGGAGGTCCGTGCCCGTGGTGGACAGCTTTTTGTTTTTGCGAGTGAAAACGCGGGTTACCAATCAGGCGAAGGCTGTGAGGTATTGGAAATACCATCGTGTAGCCCATTAGCAGGGCCTGTTGTCTATACCGTAGCGCTACAGATTCTGTCTTATCACGTCGCGGTGGCGCGAGGGACTGACGTTGATAAGCCGCGTAACCTCGCCAAAAGCGTCACGGTAGAGTAGGTTTGGTTGTACCGGTTTATAAATCTTAGAAAAGAATTGAAATTATGAGTGAAGACAAAAAATCAACTAAAAGTAGTAACTTCATGTTGTGGTTTGTGATCATCTTTATGATGTTTATGTATTGGTGGTTTCTTAATAGATGAGAACCAAAGAAACATTAAAAACAAGTACATCCAATTCAACTTCGTCACGGTGGAATAGGCAGGGTGAGTCATCTCGGCCGCACAGGTGCGTGGATCGGTGTTGGGACAGCCATTGGCGCTGCGCTGTTCATCCTGACCCGGGAGCCGGTTTGGATCGGGGTGGGTGTCGCAGTGGGCGCGGGACTTGATTGGCGAAAACCCAAAAGCCGACATTCAGATCAAGAAAATTCGGATTAACAGCACTCTTGGGTAAGGCACCAAGAGTCAGATACCCAAAATAGCCATCGCGCTATTTCACGTCGTAGCAGGCGCTGCTCTAAGAATGGGTTTTATGGCACCAGCTTGCCACTGTCGGCGCTACCGACTGTGACAGCTGGTATCCCCCCGATTAGTCGGGATTGGCTGCCTTGTATGCTTTGATTGCTGAGTTGAAGTCAGCGGCTACCTGCTCTTCACGCGAGACGGCAGCGTTGTAGTCGGCCGCGGCCAGCGCATAGCGCTCCTTGGCGCTCTCGTCACCTTCGTCAATGGACGCTTGTTCTGCCGACATTTGGTTGTCTACGCACTCCAAGTACTCTGCGTTGGCAGCTTGAAAGGCCTTGACCTCGCCTTGTGCGGCAATCATTTCTTCCAGTGTCGAGCTGCCGCCATCAGGGCTCGGGGGCGCGACGGGCGCATCACAAGCCTGAGCGGCGCCCAATGGTGCCAGCGTCAGCGCCAGAAGGAGGGAGGCAGTTTGAGTTTTCATTTTGATTTCCTCGTTATGATGAAGACGACCTGTTGTCACGTTTTGGTCCCCGATCTCGCTGGACGGCACAACACGCAACGCAGTATCGACCTAGTTCAGACTCGACGTTATACCAACGAATGTCATCCGACGGAACCGCCAATCTCGCGATTCAGCCTGATCTCGATTTCTGCTGATTCAGTCCATTCCGTTACACTGCGCGCATGGACGTTTCCGATATTTTAAGCCCCCTCAACACCGCCCAACGTGAGGCGGTGACGGCCTCTACCGGTAATCTGTTGGTTCTGGCCGGGGCGGGCTCGGGTAAAACCCGTGTGTTGGTGCACCGTATTGCGTGGCTGATCCGAGCCGAAGGTTTTTCAGCGCATTCTGTGCTGGCCGTGACCTTCACCAACAAAGCCGCGAGAGAGATGCGTGGCCGTATCGAGGATATGCTGCAGATGCCGACCCATGGACTGTGGGTGGGTACCTTCCACGGCTTAGCGCACCGGCTCCTGAAGGCACATTGGCGTGAAGCCGGCCTGCCCCAGCAATTTCAGATTCTCGACAGCGACGATCAGCTCAGGGTGGTGAAGCGGATCTGTCGGGAGCTGGATCTCGACGAGTCGCGATGGCCACCCAAGCAGGCTCAATGGTTTATCAACGGACAGAAAGATGAGGGCCTGCGCGCTCGCCATGTTGAGGCACCGGAGGGCGATTTATATGCCAAGACCATGGTGCGTATTTATGTCGCCTATGAAGAAACCTGTGAACGCGGCGGGCTTGTTGACTTTGCAGAGCTGCTCCTGCGCGCGCATGAGCTGTGGCTGAAATCGCCCGAGACGCTGCAACACTACCAACAGCGGTTTAAGACCATCTTGGTAGATGAGTTTCAGGATACCAACACTATTCAATACGCCTGGCTGAGGGTGCTTGCGGGCCAGAGTATTCCGGTTGTTGCAGTGGGTGACGACGATCAGTCCATTTACGGCTGGCGCGGTGCGCGCGTCGAAAACATCCAGCGGTTCGGTGAGGACTTTAAGCAAACAGAAACCGTTCGTCTGGAACAGAACTATCGCTCCACCGAGATCATTCTGGAAGCGGCCAACGGCCTGATTGCCCGCAATGCGGGGCGGTTGGGTAAGAGTCTGTGGACGGAGGGGGAGCGTGGCGACCCCATCACTTTGTATGCGGGTTTCAACGAACAGGACGAGGCGCGTTACATCGTCGAGCAGGCCGAGGCCTGGTTTGGCGACGGCAACCCTCGCCGTTCTATTGCTATCTTGTATCGCTCCAATGCCCAGTCCCGGGTGCTGGAAGAGGCGTTGTTGCGAGAAGGAATTCCCTACCGGATCTATGGTGGCCAGCGTTTCTACGAGCGCCTTGAAATTCGCAATGCGCTCGCCTACCTCAGACTGGCACAAACCCGCGATGACGACCCTGCGCTTGAGCGCGTGTTGAATACACCGCCCCGTGGCATTGGCAGCAAAACCGTAGAAAAACTTCGAGAGGTGGCTCGTGCTGATCAAGTACCGATGTGGCAAGCCATTCATCGCACTCGCGAACAGAGCTTACTCCCCGCAAGAGCATTAACGGCGCTTGGCAACTTTCAGGCACTAATCGAAGACCTCGACCGGTCTTCCGAGACGCTCCCGCTCGATGAGCTAACCGAACACGTTATCGAAGTGACGGGATTGCTGGATTTTCATCGCTCAGAAAAAGGCGAGCGAGGGCAGGCCCGTGTTGAAAACCTGCAGGAATTGGTCACTGCCACGCGAATGTTTGAACCTGAGGACGAGGAGATCTCGCCGCTTCAAGCGTTTCTGGATAGCGCGGCCCTCGACGCAGGAGAGGGTCAGGCTGACCCTTATGAGGACAGCATCCAAATGATGACGCTGCACTCGGCGAAGGGCCTCGAGTTTCCGCTGGTGTTTATTGCTGGCATGGAGGAAAACCTCTTCCCGCATCAGATGTCTCTTGAAGAGCCGGGCCGACTCGAGGAGGAGCGGCGCTTGGCCTACGTCGGTATTACACGCGCCATGAAGAAGCTGGTCGTCACCTATGCCGAAAATCGCCGGCTCCATGGCAGCGACATGTACAACACGCCATCCCGCTTCATTCGAGAGATTCCAAGTAATTTGATTGAGGAAGTCCGCCTAAACGGGTCTGTTTCCAGGCCCTTGGGTTCACTTGCGCGCGGCTCGTTGGCTGAGCCACCGCCTGAAGGTATTGATCTCGGCAGACGCGTCATACATCAAGTCTTTGGTGAGGGCGTTGTCACCCAGTTCGAGGGCCAGGGAAGTAATGCCCGGGTTGAGGTGAGCTTCAGCGAAGGTAGCAAATGGCTTGTGCTTCAATATGCCAATTTGACGGTGCTCTGAGGAGTCGCGATGCGTGAAAAACAGATTTTGCCGGTCGCTGTTATCGGTTTGACGGCGATGCTGGTCGCGGTAGTGGCGCTGTGGA